>Ga0066376_10000157_pt1 | contig 58553 bp, 55 predicted proteins | sample Knorr_S15_td_Bot_FD_77009 | JGI IMG/M metagenome (GOLD analysis project Ga0066376, IMG submission 77009) | Marine microbial communities from Southern Atlantic Ocean transect - Knorr_S15_td_Bottom_ad_5009_LV_A | ecosystem: Environmental > Aquatic > Marine > Oceanic | place: Southern Atlantic...
CTCGCAGCGCCCTGATGATCTGCTCCGGCGTGTGTCGCCTCCTGATCATTCTCGACCTCCCTGCCTTCTTAGCCACCAAAGCCAAATCCTAACATTCGGACCGGTCTCGTTTCAGGGGGTCACATCCCTCCCCAACGCCCCCCCAAAGTGAGACCGACAGGCGGGTTCTGTTCAGAGCGCGCAGGCGTAACCCGCGAACAGGCTCCGAAGACGAGCAACGAGGACCGCGAAGCGGCCCTCGGGTGAGCAAGCGAACGAATGCTCGCGCAGGAGCCTCAGCCCCCGTCGACCCCCGACCAAGCCCCCAAAACCAGCACCCCCCGACAACCAGGCTTCAGCCGAAGCGCGCCGAGCAGATTCCGCCCGGCGGTCTCAGTCCGAAGCCACGAGCTCCGCCTCGACCGTCTCAGGATCCTGCATAGGCTGCCAAATCTGTATCGCCGGGAACGTGCTCAGGAACCACCGCACCGAACCCAGATACAGCCCCAGGAACATACACCCGATGAGCGGCTGCCAGATCGTGAAGATCGGGTCGCCCTCGTGCCAGAGCGAAGGAGCCACCATGCCGTAGCGCTCGAGCCACAACCCGATCACGATCACGGAAGTGAAGAACGCCAGCAGTTTCGGCTTCATCTTCGGCTTGCGCCCCAGCAGCCCCACGAAGGGGATGACGAAGCACGTCACGATCACCAGGATCGAATACGGACCCCAATTCTCCGGGTCCGAACGGTTCACGATCCACGCCTGCTCCCACGGCAGCTTGCCGTACCAGATCACGAGGTACTGGCCGAAGAACAGGTAGGTCCAGAACACAGTGAAGGCAAAAGCGAGCTTGCCGATGTCGTGCCGCTGCTGCAGCCCGATGTGGTTCTTGAAGTCGACGTGCTTCGTGCGCAGATGCAGGCTCCAGAGCGCTGTGCACGCGATCCCGCCCCAGAACGCGCCCATGAAGAACCACGGACCGATCATGGTGCTGTACCAGTGCGGCTCGAGCGTCATCACCCAGTCGTAGACCACGATGCTCATGACGATGGCGTATACCGCCACGAACGCGGGAGCGATCGTGGTCATGCGCTTGTAGCTGTTGACCTCTTCCTGCTCCTGACCCAGCCAGCCCTGCGTGAGGCGCTCGCGCCATGTGGCCCGACTCGGGTCACCCTCTTCGTGGCCTCGCGTGAGCCCCATGTCGGGGCGTACCGCGTGGTACACGAAATATAGTGCCATACCGAAGAGCAGAAGCAGGCCCGCCACATTCCGAGCCGCCAGGAACGGAATGTTCAGATACGCCGCTTTCTTCTGAACGATCGGGTCCGAGGCCATCATCTCGATCCAGGGGAAGTATCCCTCCCGAAGAAAGAGCAACATCGGCAACAGCAACAAGAACGAGATCGGCAGGAAGGCCGCGAAGGACTGGCTGACCCGCCGCATCGACCAGTTCCACTTGGCCTTGGTGATCCACGTCACAATCGCGAAGAGCACGCCGCCGATCGAGATGCTGGTGAAGTACAGCCAGTTGGAGACGTAGTTGATCCAGGCGGAGTCGGGATCCTGTCCCAGCCGGATCACGAAGGACGCCAGTCCCACTAGGAACAGGCCTCCCGTCACCATCGATGCGTTGTTCGAACGCGACAGGTAGCGTACAGGGACCTCGGAAGGAATGTCGATGTTGGCCATTACTCGTCACCCTCGGCTGGCGTATTGCCCGCCTGCCTTTGCAGCTGCCTGACGTAGTTCACGACACTCCATCGGTCAAAGTGCGTGATCCGGCTGCCGTACTCGGGCATGAGCCCGCGCCCGACACGGATCATCGCGTAGAGGTACTGGTCGCTGTACGCGGCCACAGTCTCGCCGGAGACATTGTAGGCCGGAAGCAGCGGGTGCTTGTCCGCGATGTAGGCGTTCGCCCCGACCCCGTCCGGACCGTGGCAAACGACGCAGAAGCGCAGGTAGATCTCCTCGCCACGCGCCATGGATACCGCGTCGCTCGGATCCATCGGGTTCACGAGGCCTTGGATCACCGGCGCGCCCTCGCCCGGGGTGCCCAGGTCGAGCCGGGTGAACCGCGGAACGTCCACGCCCTCCGGCTGCCCGAGGTTGACCTCTCCAGGCGCCGCTGGATAGTTGCCCGACGCGAACGCCACCGAATTCTCGGGCGCGCCCCGCGGGTTCTCGTATGGATCGAACGAGCGCTGGTCGCGCATGCTGCGCCCGAAGACCATCACCGCGACGTCGTCGAGCGGCTTGCAGCCGCCCAGCGTCATGAGCGCGAGGGCCGCGACGAGCGGGCGACCGAACCGGAACCTAAACATCGGCCCCTCCTTCTCCCTCACGGAGCTCGATGGGTTCCTGCCCGTTCAAGATCTGCCTGGCTTCATCGAGGCGTCCGCCCTCCGCTTCGACGTAGACGCCGTACCGCCCGGCCGTGAACTCGGGGTCGTAAACCACCGAAGGTCTCATGTCGGGTAGGCGACTTAGAATGAAGAGGCCGATCAGGGTCGAGAGCGCCCCGAACAGAATCGTCAGTTCGAACGCGATGATGATGTAGGCTGGAATCGAGACGATCGGCTTGCCGCCGACGACTAGAGGCCAGTCCACGGACGTCCAAGTCGTGAACGCGAAGCCCGTCGCGGCTCCGGTGAGGCCGCCGACGAGCGTCCATACCCGCACCGGGCTCTGATCGTACCCGAGCGCGTGCTCGATATGGTGATCCGGATAAGGTGAGTACGCCTTCACCCCTTTGAATCCCGCCTTCTTGAGCTGCTCGATCGCATCGACCGTCGAATCCAGGTACTCGTACGAAGCGAGGAGCCCTCCAGTGGTACTCATCAGTGGGCCTCCTTTTGCTTACGCATGGGCGGCGGCAGGACCTCTTTGAGCTCCTGGATCGCGATGGGTGGCAGGAGTCTCGTGAAGAGTAGGAACCAGAAGCCGAACCAACAGAAGCTGCCCAGCAGGATTCCCATCTCCGTGAGCGAGGGACGGTAAATGCCCCAGGCGAACGGCTCGTACTCGTGGTGCAGCGACGTCACGACGATCACGTAGCGCTCGAACCACATCCCGATGTTCACGAAGATCGAGATCACGAAGAGCGCCGGGATCGAGTACCTCACGCGCTTGAACCACAGCATGATCGGCACGAACACGTTGCAGGTGAGCATGATCCAGGTCGCCCACCAATACGTGCCGAAGAGTCGGTTCCAGAATGCGGTGCGCTCGATTTCCTCACCGCTGTACCACGCCATGAAGAACTCGGACATATAAGCGTACCCCACGATCATCGACGTCAGCAAGCAGAGCTTGGCCATCGCGTCGAAGTGCTTCGTGGTGAGGTACGCCTCGAGGCCGAAGATCTTCCGGATCGGCACAACCAGCGTGATGACCATCGCCACGCCGGAATAGATGGCTCCGGCGACGAAGTAAGGCGCGAAAATCGTGGTGTGCCAACCCGGCACGATGGAGACGGCGAAGTCCCACGAAACCACCGAATGGACCGAGAGCACCAGAGGCGTGGCGAGGGCGGCGAGGAAGATGTAGGCCTTGCCGAAGTGGTGCCATTGCTGGTCGGTGCCTCGCCAGCCCATGGCGATCACCTGGTACAGCTTCTTCCGCAGCCCGGTGGCCCGGTCACGCGCGGCCGCGATGTCGGGAATGGTACCCAGGTAGAAGAACGTCGCGGACACCGTGAAATATGTGGTGATCGCGAAAACGTCCCATACCAGCGGCGACTTGAAGTTCGGCCACAGGAAACGGGAGTTGGGATAGGGGATCAGCCAGTAGGCGTGCCACAACCGACCCACGTGGATCAGCGGGAAGAGCCCCGCGGTCATCACCGCGAAGACCGTCATGGCCTCGGCAGCCCGATAGATCGCCTGCCGCCATGGAGCCCGAAAAAGGAACAGAATCGCTGAAATCAGCGTGCCCGAGTGCGCGATACCGACCCAGAAGACGAATGTCGTGATGTACACGCCCCACCCGACCGGCGCATTCAACCCGGTGACGCCGATGCCACGATAAAGCTGCCAGCCCCAGGACGTGAAGAAGATCACGAGGCCCAGCGCGGCCAGGGAGAAGAGCGCCCACCAACCCTTGCCTGGTGTTTCCAGGACCCTCAAGACGTCGCGGTTGACGTCGTCGAGCCGGGTGACGTCCGGGTGGGCCAGCGCTCCCCGCGCGATCGGGTCCTTGGTCGCGTTGGACACTACTCGTGCCCTCCCGACTCGATCTCGTGGAACGTCACTTTCTTGAGGTAGTGCACCGCCGGCTGGGTGTTGAGTATTTCGTCGAGCACCCTATACGTGCGCTCGCTAGAAACCACTTGCGAGACGCGGGAGTTCTCGTCACGGATGTTGCCGAACACGATCGCCTCGGCCGGACAACTCTGCTCACACGCCGGCACAATCTCACCGTCTCTGATTCCGCGGTCGCCTTCCAAGGCGGCACGGTTCTCCACATCACGGATGCGCTGCATGCAGAAGCTGCACTTCTCCATGATGCCGTTCGTGCGAACCGTCACGTCCGGATTCCACTGCCAGTTCATCGGCTCCGGTACGTTTTCGTCCATGTACCGGTACCAGTTGAACACGCGCACCTTGTAAGGGCAGTTGTTCGCGCAGTACCGCGTTCCCACGCAGCGATTGTAGATCTGCGCGTTTACGCCTTCCGGCGTGTGATACGTAGCGAACACCGGGCAGACCGGCTCACACGGCGCATTGCCGCAGTGCTGGCAAATCATCGGCAGCATGCGCACGTCCACGTGGCCTGCCTGAGTCGCGTCGAGGTGCTCGATGTAGCGCTCGATGCGCACCCAGTTCATGTCGCGGCCCATCATCACTTGCTCTTCGCCGACCCAGGGCACGTTGTTCTCGGCCTGGCAGGCGGTGACGCAGGCGCTGCAACCCGTGCACTTGTCCAAGTCGATCGCCATCGCCCAGCGCGGTCGCTCGTGCGACTCGGCATACGGCCCGTGCCGCGAGCCCTCGAGCGGGAACGCGGTTGCCGCGCCCCCCTCGGCGGGTACCGGCACGAAGCCACCGACGCCCTGCAACTCCTGTAGCTCGCCATGGCCGTCATCGTGCTCCCCTTCGTCCGCATGGCCGAGATCGGCCAGCGCCACGGCGGGCGCGATCGGGCGATCGTGTTGATCGCTCGAACCCTCGATGGTGGCGAGTCGACGGCGCTCACCGGTGGGCGTCACCGTGACGGTCGTCGCCAGCGTGACCATCGCACCGGACGGCTGCTCCGACTCGGACGGCAACAACGCCAGCGCGTTCACACCGCTTCCGTCGGCCCAGCGGCCGAAGTTCGTGTGCCCACCGCCCATGGCGAGCGCGACCGCGTCTTCGCGGATGCCGGGGTAGATCCAGACCGGGACATCGACGGAGCCGTGCGGCGACGTAACCGTGACGATGTCACCCACGCGAATGCCGCGTTGCTCCGCGGTGTTCTCGTTCATCTCCAACCACGAATGCCACGTGATCTTCGACACCGGATCCGGCAGCTCCTGCAGCCAAGGGCTGTTCGCGAACTCGCCGCCGCCGAACCTCGGGGACGGGTGAACCAGCAGCGTCAGGTCCCCACCGAGATCGAGGGCGGGCGCGTCGAACGAGAGCGCCGCGTCCGGCGACTGCAGCCGAGGCGCCGCATCCGCCATTGCCATGTCGTGCTCGACGACGCCATCCCTCAACGCCTGGTGCCACGCCGTCTCGAAATCGCCCATGGAGGCGTCGTGCATCTCCATGTGGCCGTTGCGCATGAACTCGTAGAACGTGGCAGCTCCTAGGTCGTTGCCCAGGTGGGTCGCCGTCGCGAGCAACACGTCACCCGCCTGCTTCGAGTCGAAGTGCGGGACCGGCTGCATGACCGGCTGCTGCAGCGCCATCACTCCCCGGCGCGGCATCGAGTCGCCCCACGCCTCGAAGAAATGGCGATCCGGCAGAATCAGGTCGGCCAGAGCCGCGGTCTCGTCCATCGCCGACGCGAAGGACACCTTGAACGCCGCCTGACTGAATGCCTCGACGAAGCCGGACGCCTCAGGCATCGAGTACGCTGGGTTCGCGCCGTGCACGATCACGACTCCGACCTGGCCGGCCGCCATCGCGCCCACCGCCGACTCCATGTCCGCGTATGCGCTTGCCGCGGCCGTAACGCCCGCGTCGTAGTGTACCGTGCGGCCGACGTTCCCGGCGACCTCGTTCAGGATCATGATCGCCACATTCGCCGCGGTCGCGTTCCTGTGGTGACCACTCACGCCCGGCCCCATGGCGAGCGTCGGGCTCTCGGAAGCGAAGCGTTCCGCCAATTCGCGGATCGCGTCCTCGCTTACCCCGGCGGCTTGGGCCGCGCTGGCCGGCGTGTAGGCACGCAGCACGTCGGCGTACGGACCGGCTGCGCTGGCGTCGCCGGCAATCACAGAAGCCATGCCGAGCGCCACCGCCGCCTCCGACCCCGGCCGAATCGGGATCCACTCATCCGCGTTCAGTCCGGTCGTCGAGAGCCGGGGCCCGAGGTAGACGAAGCGCCCCTTGGAGCCCACCGCGTCCACCGCGCTCATGCGAGCGAGACCCTTGTTGTGGGCCACGGGTGACGATCCCGTCTCGATGAAGTCGTTGCTGAACGACAGCAACAGCCTCGCTTCGGCGATGTCGTACCGTGGCAGCCCCGCTGCTCCGTACACCAGACGGGCCGCTTCACGAAGCGGAGCGTCCGAGACCGCATCGTACTCGACGCGGGTCCCGTTCACGGAGGCGACGAACTGGTCGACCAAATTGCTCATCGAGGGACCCATGCGTCCGCCGATGAACATCAGGTTTGGAGACGCACCGATGTGCGCCGCGAGCAGTTGCTCGGCCTCGTCCCAAGTACCCTGCCGCAGGCGGTCGCCCTCACGGATCATCGGGCCGTGGAAGCGATCCGGGTTATAGAGGTGTTGCAGCGTGGCATGCCCCTTGGAGCACAGCCCCCCCTGAGATACGGGGTGGTTGGGGTTGCCCTCCACCTTTACCGCGCGACCCTCCCGCGTGCGCACCCACATGCCGCACTGCGCCGAGCAACCGCCGCATACCGTCGTATACCAGGTCGCGACACCCGGCGTGATCTCTTCCGGAGCGACTACATAAGGAAGGAGCCGCTCCGGCTCCGAACAGCCCGTGATCGTCGCGCCCGCACCCGTGACGCCCAGTACTTTGAGGAAGTCGCGGCGTTTGATTCCGTCAGTCATAGTTGTCGGCTCAGCCTAGTAGTGGCAGACGGCACAGTCCGTGGACGCCTGCTGCTCGCCGTTCTCATCCGGCCGCCGATGGCATTCCACACACCACCCCATGTTGTCCCCACCCCAGACCGGATCCTGCCCCAAGAACAATTCCTTCACGGGAGTCCACCATTTGTCCGGCTTGCTCAGCACTCCCATCTCCTGGATCTCACCGTGGCACTGTTGGCACTCTAAACCGGCATTGAGGTGCCGCATGTGCGGGAAGTGCGCGTGGTCCGAGATCTTGTAGATCCTGACCCAGGGAATCGGCTCGTCACGCTCGACATACCCCTGGATCTTGGCGACTTCCTCGGGGTGCTCCGTTCCGGGGATGGCGATGTGGCAACCCCAGCACGTCGCGACCGACGGGATGCCCGCGGCGACGGAGCGCTCTGCCGAGAAGTGGCAGAACTGGCAGTCCATGTTGTTTTGGCCTGGCTCGCTGCCGGCGTGCTGATCGTGGGGGAATGCGATGGGCTGTCCGGACTCGACCGGACCCTCGGCTCCCTCTCCGCCCCCACTACTCCCACCCTGGACGAAGGCGACGCCAGCCAGCGCGAAAACGCCAGACAGCCCGCCGATGAGCCAATGCTTTCTCATGCGAAGCCTTGTTCCTGAAGGCAGCTGAGCGCCCCCGGACAAGGGGCGCTGAAGGGCCTTCTGCGATTAGCCGATTCTTTGTGACAGATCGGCACAAGCCCTGAATGCGGCCTGAAGCTACCGGAAGGATCGGGGTAGGGTCAAGGCACTCCTGACCCCCTCCCGGACGCCCCAGCGGACCCCCTCTCAGGCATCCTCGAGAAACCTTTTTATCCGCATGAGTGTTATACTTTTTCCACTTCGGCCCACCGGATTCTCGAGGCGTGTGAACGACTCGGTTTCGGGCTTGTTGCGGGCCTGCCACAAGACGACTTCCGATGCCTGAAACAGCCGCGTCCGTACCGCCGAGGGTAACGCGCCCCTCACTGGAGTTGCTCGACCACCTGGTGGATGAGGTCGAGACGGTTTTTCATGGAAAAAAGGAAGTGGTCCAGTTGGCGCTCGCGGCGCTGCTCGCGCGGGGTCACATCCTTTTCGAAGACGTGCCGGGCGTAGGCAAGACCACGCTCGCGCATGCCCTCGCGAAAACGCTCGGCGTGGGCTTCCGTCGCATCCAGTTCACGGCCGACCTGTTGCCGTCCGACGTGATCGGAGTCTCGGTATACAACCCCAAGACGGCCGACTTCGAGACCCGGCCGGGTCCGCTCTTCACGAACGTGGTGCTCGCGGACGAAATCAACCGGGCGCCTCCACGCACGCAGAGCGGCCTGCTCGAGGCCATGCAAGAGGGCAGCGTCACGATCGATGACCAGACGTACGAGCTTCCGAAGCCGTTCCTGATCATGGCGACGCAAAACCCGCTGGAACACCACGGCACCTACCCGCTGCCCGAGAGCCAGCTCGACCGGTTCCTGATGCGGATCACCATCGGGTATCCGGACCCAGAGGCAGAGAGACGAATCCTCACGGAGTCCGCCGCGATCGAGCCGGTGATGGATCGGCTCCAGACCGTGCTCTCCCCGGCGCAGATACTGGCGCTGCAGGCGCGCGTCGAAGAAGTCGAAGTCGACGAGGCGATCCTCGACTACCTCATGGCGATCGTGGAAAAGACGCGTTCATCGTCCCAGCTTCGCATGGGTGTGAGCCCCAGGGGCCACATCCAACTCTTCCGGGCCGCTCGGGCATTCGCTCTGACGCAGGGGCGCACCTATCTCGTTCCGGACGACGTCCGGGACCTGGTCGTGCCGTGCCTGGCACACAGAATTCTGCCCACGGGCACCACGGGCTCCACCATGGACGCCCACGAGCAGGCCGCGCGGATCTTGGAGGGCATTCTCGACGAGGTCGAGGCGCCGGTGTGAGCCGCGCGCCCGACGGGCGAGCCGCCCGAAGCCGGCGGTCCGCGATCGACCTGATCGTCGCCGTCCTCCGTTGGATGCATGCAGTGTGGCTCAGGCTCCGGGCCTGGAGGCGCATCAGTTTCACGGCCGGCGGACTCATCTTCACGCTCGGTGCGTTCGCGGTCGGCTTCGCGGCGATGAACACGGGCAACAACCTTCTCTACCTGCTGCTCGGAACGATGCTGGGATTCATTACCGTGAGCAGCTGGCTCTCCGAACAGGCGATCCGGGGGCTGCGCTTCGAGCGCCGCCAGCCCAGGGTGATCACGGTCGGCCAGCCGATGCGCCTGACGTATCGGGTGCGCAACCTCAAGAAGTGGCTGCCGAGCCTCGCGGTGGAGATCATCGAACAGGGCCTGCCCGAGCGGGCCTTTCTGTCGCACGTGAAAGCAAACGGCAGCGCGGAGGCTCAATCGACCAACAGCTTCGTGCGGCGCGGCATCTACCCGCTCGGAACGGTGACGCTTTCGACGTCGTTTCCCTTTGGCATGTTTCTGAAGCAGCGGGACGTCCAGATTCCGGGAGAAGTCGTCGTGTGGCCCCGAACGGACCGACTGGTGCGTGCGCCGACGCCTGGAGGGGGCCGTGTGCCCAGACTCGGGATTTCGTCTCGGGGTAGCGCCGGCACTACCGGCGAGTACCGGAGCCTGCGCGCCTACCGCGTGGGCGACGATCCGCGCGATATCCATTGGCGGTCGTCCGCCAGGCTGCGCGAGCCGGTCATACGGGAGTATGAGCGCGACGGAGCGGAGACCCGTTGGATCTGCCTCGATACGCGGTCCGAGCCGACGGATGCAGCCGAAGTCGCGGTCGAAGTGGCCGCTTCCCTAGCGGCTCGTGCGATCCGTGAGACGCGGCCGGTGGCCCTCGTGGTCGGGGACGTCGTCATCGAGCCCGGCGAGGGGCCAGGTCAACTCGAACGCATTTTGGATCTCTTGGCACGGGTCGACTTCTCGCCCTCGAGCCGGGCGCCCGCTCCGCCGTTGGACCCGGCGTCCTGCATCCTCGTCTGCGTCGAGGGCGGGAGCGGATACGGCGATGTGCTCGCGGTAGGCACGGACGCGACCCTGGACATCGAGGAGGCCGCGTGAATCTCAGACTGCTGCACCGCCGGCTCGCGGTGGCCATGGGCCTGACCGGCTTGATCGCTTTCGCGGGTGGGGCGGGCTTCGAGCCGATCTCGGCGTCACTCGCCGCCCTCGCGCTACTGACCGCGCTGTTCTGGCATCCCGATCCCGTGCTCTCGGTGCGCATGGAGAGAGTTTTCCTTCCGATCGCGGCGCTGCTCCTCACGCGAGCACTGTTCGTCTTCCTCAGCGCCGGCGACGTCGTGATCCCGGTGGTCGATCTGTTGCTGCTGCTGCTGACCGCGGAGGCGCTTCGGTCCCTCGACGCCCCCAACGATGTCCGCCTCTACGCGCTCTCCTTCGCGTTGATCCTGGCGTCCACCGCGTATCGTCCCGGCATCGTCTTCTTGATTGGCTTCGTCGCCTACATAGGATTCTCGACACTCGCCCTCATGGTGGGGCACCTGCGCCGAGAGGCTGAATCGCACGGGATTCGGGAGGTCCCGCTGGGTAGGCCGCTCGTTCTGACGATGGGGGGGCTCGCCGGCGTGATCCTGATGGTTGCGTTCGTCGTGTTCGTCGCGTTCCCCCGCGTGTCCCAAGGGTGGGCGGGGCGCGGCGAAACCCTCGCGACGTCCATCGCGGGCTTCAGCGACCAGGTATCCCTGGGGCAGTTCGGCTCCACGATCCTCGGCAATCCGCAGATCGTTCTGCGGGTCGAGTTCCCGGACGGGCTGCCGGAGGACGTGGCCTCCCTGCACTGGCGGGGGCGCTCGTACGACCGCTTCGACGGGATCCGTTGGATGCGATCGCGAAGTCTCCCGCCCTCGGCACTGCCCCGATTCTACCGGGACCGGTGGGACAGCCCCTTGATCGAGCAGAAGATCTTCGCTGCACCACTGGACGTGCGTGTGTTGTTTGCGCTCCACCCGGTGATCGACATCGAGGCCGACAACGGAATTCAGCCTCTCTTCGACAACGCCGGCGATCATCTCTACTGGGGCAGTAGCGCGCCTGTGTATACCGCACTCTCAAGGGCCCAGCCGCCCGCGGCCGACTCCTTGCGGTCCGCCGAAGGGTACACCCCTCGCGCGCGGCACTTCACGCAGCAACCGAATGATCTCGACCCCCACATCGCGGCCCTCGCGGACTCGTTGACCGCCGGCATCGACAATCGCTACGACCAGGTCGTCGCGATACAGCGATACCTGCAGAGCTTCGAGTACACGCGCGAGCTGCCCGCGACCGCGCGCGAGACTTCGCTCGACCATTTCCTGTTCGAGCGACAGGCCGGCCACTGCGAGTACTTCAGCACGGCACTGGCGGTGATGCTGCGCACGCTCGGCATACAGACACGCAATGTGAACGGTTTCCTGGGCGGAGAGTGGAGCGAGTTCGGCGACTACCTGGTCGTGACCCAGAACGCCGCGCACTCCTGGGTCGAGGTTTGGTTCGCGGGCTACGGATGGGTCATGTTCGATCCGACGCCCGCCGGCACCGGGTCGGGAGAGCAACTCACTTCCTGGTTTTGGCCGGGACGCCTCCTGTTCGACGGACTCCAGCATCGGTGGAGCAAGTGGGTGCTCGACTACACTGTCGAGGATCAGACCGGCATTTTCGCGCGCTGGTCCGAGATGTTCGGCAGCCGCACGCGCGAGATCACCGACGGCTCGACTGAAGACTCGGGACGACGCCCCCTCGGTGGCGCGTTGTTGCTGCTGTTGCTCGGGGTGGGCATCCTCTGGGCTCGACGCGGTGGGCGGGCGATAACGCCCGCCACGCGCGCCTACCTACAGCTACGAGAGGCGTGCGTGCGCGCCGGGGTGGGCGTGACACCCGGCCTGACCCCGCTCGCGCTCGTGAAGCTGGTACAGGAGCGCCGCGTGGCCGCGGGACGCGCCACGGAACGGATCGTCGACCTCTACCTGCGGGCACGATACGGCCAAGAGACGCTCGGTGAGTCCGAGCTACGCGAGATGAGCGAGGCGCTCGGCTTGGCCCGCAAGACTCTGCGCGCCAAGCCATGACCTACCCGGACGTGATCGCCACGCGTATCGTGCGATCATGACGCGTCGTCAGCCTCCTTCCGCCCCCGTCCCCAACCTCCACGTCGCGACCATCGCGCACTCGGGACGGATCTGGGACACGTACGTCGAGTTCGACGACGATCCCCACCGGCCGGAAATATACCGCGCCCTCCTGCGCTTCGACGCGGCTGACGCGATCGACTTCGAGGACCTCCCTGTAAAGACGGCCGTGATCATCATCGAAGAGAGCTACGAGATGGCTGTCGCCAAGGCGCGCAGCTTCGATGAGCGCCAACTGGAAGGGCTGCTACGGTCCGCTCTGCCGGACGCCTCCGAGTAGCGCGTCGTCACGCCTCCCTGACCCATCGAGCCAATTCCGGAAGCGTCGGCCGCTTGCCGGTCATGAGCATACCGACCTTGTAGATCCGGCCGGCGAGCCAGGCCACGGCGAGCACCGCGCCGAACATGAGCACGAAGGACAGAGCGATCTGCCAGACGGGTGCCGCACCCGCCACGACGCGCGGCCACATCAGGATCGGGGAGAAGAACGGGAACAACGAGAGGCCGACCGATAGCGTGCTGGTCGGATCCTCGACGACGGCCGAGAGAAACAAGACGGGTGCGATGACCAGAAAGATCACCGGCATTTGCGCCTGCTGAACTTCCTCATCACTGTTGCACATCGCCCCGACCGCAGCATACATGCCTGAGAAAATGAAGAAGCCGAAGAGGAAGTAGGCGACGAAGATCGCCAGCGTCCCTGGGCCTGGAAGAAGCTCGGGCACCCTCTCGAGCGGGGCGAGTTCCGGGCGAGCCGCCACGATCGCAGGAAGAGCGAAGGTGACGATCGCCGCGACCGACGCGCCCCACACGAACATCTGCGTCAGACCTACGGCGCCGACGCCTACGATCTTGCCGAGCATCAGATGCCAGGGCTTCATCGCGGAGACGATGATCTCCGCGATCCGACTTGTCTTCTCTTCGAGCGTCGCGCGCATCACGGCAACCGCCCAGAGAAGAATCACCATGTAGAGCACCATGGAGCCGAGCGCCCCGATCACCAGGTTCGCCGGGCTATCCGAGGCCTGCTCCCCGTCGATCGGCTCGACGCGCAGTTCTCCGCCTTCGAGCAGGCCCGAAGCGTCGACGCCATCGACCTCGAGTGCCGACTCCAGCACGGACCTGTTGATGAGCGACTGCATCATCACTAGGCGTATGGACGACGGCCGCGAGACGGTGTAGAGGGACGCCGTTCCCGTTCGAAGCGTCTCGTCGTCGAGCAGGACGAAGCCTCCGAACTCGCCGTCGATCGCCTGCTGGCTGAGCCGTTCCGTAGCGCTCCCGGACCAGCGCTCGACCCGCACCGAGTAGCCCGCTTCTTCGAGCCTGGGGACCACCCGTTCGCTGAGACGCTCCGTGGCATCGACGACGACCAACTCGTTGTCCGTACTTTCGCTCCGAGCCTGGAAGTAGACCGGCACGAAGATCAGGGCCGCCATGAGTACTGGCCCCGCAACCGTCGCGAAAATGAACCACTTGGAGCGCACGCGTTGCACGTACTCCCGGCGAATGACCGCCCAAATCATGCTCATGCCGGCCCCCTCATGCTTCTCTCACCCATCGCCACAACTCCGGAACCGTGGGCCGCTTGCCCGCCATGAGTATCCCTACCTTGTAGATCCGGCCGGCCACCCACGCCACGCCCACGACGGCCGCACCCATCAACAGGAACGAAAGCCCGACCTGCCATCCCGGTACTCCACCCCCGGCCACGCGCCCCCACATGAGCACGGGCGAGAAGGGCGGGAAAAGTGAGAGCCAGGTAGCCAGGGGCGAGAGCGGGTCCTCGATCACCTGCGTCACGAAAACGATCGGGAGGATAAGGAATGTCATGACCGGGACCTGCGCCTGTTGCGCCTCTTCGTCGGTGCTGCACATCGCGCCGACGGCCGCGTACAAGCCCGCATACATGAAGAAGCCGAAGGTGAAGAAACCCACGAAGAGCAGCAACAATCCGAGGCCCGGCAATATGTCCGACATGCTCTCCAGCCCGACGAGGTCTGGGCGGGCTGCGAGCAGCATGGGGATACCGGCCCCGACCGCCAGCGCCCCCATCGACAGCCAAACCGCCATCTGTGTGAGCCCGACGGCCCCCACGCCCAGGATCTTCCCCAGCATGAGATGCCAGGGCTCCATCGACGAGACGATGACCTCCGCGACCCGATTGGTCTTCTCCTCGAGCGTCGCCCGCATCACGGAGACCGCGTAGAGGAGAATGACCATGTACAGGAAGAAGGCTCCCGCGTACGCGACCACGAAGCGTGGGTCCTCCATGTCCGAGCCCCCGTCTGCGAGTATCTCGATGCGTAGCTCTCCACCGGAGAGCATCGCGCTCGCGTCCACTTCCTGTTGTTCGAGCCGATACTCGAGCGCGGCTCGCACGATCGCACTACGCAGCGTGAGGCGTCGGAACGTCGAGACCCGGTCGTCCGTGTACATAACGGCCTCACCGCTCTCGAGCGTCAACTCGTCGAGCACCAGGAAGCCGCCGATGTCTCCATCCGAGGCCCGTTGCCGCAGTTCGCTCATCACGTCGATGGTCCACGGCTGCTCGGCGACCGAATAGCCGCCGGCCTCGAAGTCCGACCGGAGTCGCTCGTACAGCACGTTTGTGCCGTCGACCACGAGAATATCTCGACCCGCCTGTTCACTGCGATTAGCGAAGAACGCGGGAAGCACCATCATCGCGATCATCAGGATCGGGGCGGCGATGGTCACCAGAATAAACCACTTGGAGAGCACGCGTTGTAGGTACTCCCTGCGGATGACCGCCCACACGTTGTGCCACATCAAGCGGCGTTCCCGTTGACGCCCTGGGGTAACCCGGAGTCACCAACCGCCTCCGCTCCCGCATGGCGAACGAAGATCTCGTGCAGAGTCGGTTCTACGACCTCGAAGCGCAGGATGCGCGCGTCGGACTGGACGGCCCGCGCCAGGATCGGCTGGTGATCGGCCCCGTCCCGCAGGAATAGGTGGAGCGAACCGTCGACCTCCTCGATTCGATCCACCTCCGGGCCGCGAATCCACGTGTCGGTTCCCTCGAACTCGACCGCCACGACTCCTTTTCGCTCTGCGATCTTGAGCTCCTTGAGGTCGGCATCCAGGACCTTCTTCGAGCTCGAGATCAAGCAGACGCGCTCGCACAGGCGCTCCGCCTGGTGCATGAGGTGCGTCGAGAAGAGGATGGTCGTCCCCTTGGCGTGAAAGTCGCGCACGATTTGCTCGAGCACATCTTGATTGATCGGGTCGAGTCCGCTGAAGGGCTCGTCCAGGATGAGCAACTCGGGCTCGTGCAGGACCGTCCCGATGAACTGCACCTTCTGTTGCATGCCCTTGGAGAGGTCCTCGGCCCGCTTGTCCGCCCACGGGGTGAGACCGAGCCGTTCGAGCCACTCGCCGGCACGCTTGCGCCCCTCGCCGCGCTTCACACCTCGGATCTCGGCGAGGAACGTGAGCAACTCCAGAACCTTCATCTTCTTGTAGAGCCCGCGTTCCTCCGGTAAGTAGCCCACTTTGGTGCGACGCGTGACGTCCGGGTCCGAGCCGAAAAGGCTGACGCGACCCTCGTCGGGGTTCAGGATCCCCATGATCATGCGAATGCTGGTCGTCTTACCTGACCCGTTGGGGCCGAGGAGTCCGCAGATCACGCCTCGCGGGACCTCGAAGTCGAATCCGGAGACCGCGGTGTGCTTGCCGAAGCGCTTGGTGACGCTTTCCAGCCGCACGGCGAATCCATTGTCGCTCATGCTCATGCTCATGTCTGATGGGGAACGGTGGGCGAGCGCCCATTCGGTGCTTCGCGATGCACTACGCAAGCGGCGGGGACTCTCTTCAGAAGAATCGCGTTTAGGCTTAGCTTATGTGGCTATAGAACGAAACCGGAGGAGTTGCATGGCCATATATCGTACCCTCTACTATACCGACGTCACGGTCGGCGTTGGTGGGCGGGTTACGATTCCCCAGGACATGAGGGAAGACCTGGGGATCGACGAAGGGGACACCCTGACGGTTCGCGTCGAAGAGAATCCGAAAGGCGGACGTCAGATGGTCATTTGGCGAACGGAGCAACAGCTCGACGAAGACGAGTAGCTCGCCGGGCGGTTACGGCGAGTAGCTATGCCGAGTAGCTACGGCGAGTAGCCCGGGCTGTTGCTCACACACCTCCGAGATCGAACCAACGCACGAGGTCGCCCAGCGGGCTTCCTCCATCGTGGTGCCACCACGGCGGCGGAAAGGGCACCTCGGCGAACGGAACCACGCGTGAAACGCCCGCGCGGCCCAGTCGCACGGCCAGCGCCGTTGCGCGATCTCCCAATCCCGCGGTGCCCACGGTCTGCAAATGCGCCCGCATGGGCGCCAGCAGGTCCGGCAGTCTCGCCAGATCCGAGAGCGGCTTCACCTGGACGGACCGGCCTGTGCACGCCGTGAGGTGAGTAGCGCCAGGATCGAAGATCACGGTCCAGTGCGCATCGCCTCCATGTTGGACCTCGACCCCGCGATCCGACGCGGCCATCAGCTCGGCGGTTCCCCTCATTTGATGGAGCGCCGACGCTTCGGCTCTGTCGAGCAGCCCGCCGGGAAGGTCCCGCTCGAGCGCGGCGAGGCTGGTGGCGAGCAGCCCGGCGAAGGCACGGGGGCTGACCTCACCTCCTTCCTCCACGTACACCACCTGTGGGGAGACGCAGCCGCGCTGGTCGAAGATCGCCACCGCGTTCGCCAGCGCCGCGGCGCTCTGCTCGGCGATCGCTTCCTGCAACCCTTCGAGACCCACTACGCCAACGCTGACGCGGTGGTGATAGGCCACGAAACGGGTCGTCACCGGCGCGCGATCGCGGAGCGAGCGCACGACGTCGTCCCCACCGTATGCGACCACCGTGTCGGCCCGGGCGAGCGCGACTTCCTCCAGCGCTTCACTACCGCCTGGCCAGTACACGACGGCGAGCGCCTCCGCCAACTCGGCGTCCGCCTCGGCAAGGGCCGAGGCGAACAGGACAGGAAGCACGGAGTCCCCGCGGCCCGGTTTGAGCAGCGTGGGGGACTTCACCAGCAAGCTCCGAATCAGCGCGGTGACGCCGACGCCGGGCACACTGCCCGAAACGACCTGCAAACAGAGGCTCGGGCCGGTCGCCATGGACCTCTGCCACCCCCGCGCGACGAAGGCATCCAGACAGGCATCGTCGCCGAACTCCGCTGCGAGCAACGCCCGCAGACGCTCCTCTCCCCAGTCGCCAGCCATGCCGTCGAGTACGACGGTCGCCATCTGTGGCGACAGCCCCGATTCGGCGGGCAGAAGCTCGAGCGCCTCGGCCCGCAGGGAGTCTCCAGGGTCGAGGAAGCGAGCGCCCACCGCGCCGAGCGCCGCCGCGATGTCACGCGCCGTCCGCCCGAGCAGTCGCGTCCTGGCGTCGCAGAGCGTGTCGAGCAGGCCGTGCAACCAATCGGGATCGGCTTCGAGATACCCAACCGTCTGCTGGCCCGCCTCGAACGAGAGGTCCGGGCGCTCGGGAACTTCGAAACCAGGCGGCAGCGCCCATGCGTCGAAGACGCGACTCACTGCGGGGTAGCCGCGGCGGTCATGAGCTCGTCCATCGCACGGGAGCAACCGCGTGGCTCCGCGCCGTCGAAGCGCCCCGCGAGACGCACGCGGCCGCGCGTGACCGATCCCACGTCCTCGGTGAGCACGTGGCTCACGGAGCCGGCGTTCGCCAGGTCGAAGAAGGCGAGCAACCCGTCGCTGCCCTCTGCGACTTCCTCGAGCGTGGTGGGATCGAGGGCCCGCACGCGCAACCAAGGTGGCGGCACGAGCTCGATACCGGAGTCCCGCTCGCTCAGCACAAGGGTGTAGAGCTGGGACAGCAACTCGGTCATCCCGTATTCGCTGACGATGTGGTCCAGTGCCGCACCTGTCGCCGCGCTGAGGGCCCGCCGCAACTCGGCCGCTGACAGCTCGCGTGAACGTCCCTTGAGTCCGCCGGTTTCCATGATGCGACTGCCAGCCGGCAGAGGGCCGAGTTCGTTCTGGTCGAGCGCGTGCACGAAGGCGAAGGCGGTTCCTAGCAGCAGCACCGGCTCCGCCGACTTGTTCGCCGAGCGGAACGCATCGGCGAGCGCCTCTCGCAGGATCGCGCCCGAGCCGTCGACTCCCCAGTGCACTTCGCTGGCGAACGCCTCTCCCGCCATCCCCACCATGTGCGAGAGCGACGAGCGCGGCTGTTCCTCTGGTGACGGGATGAGGGAAACGAATCGGATCCGGTCCCTGTCGGGCAACAGGTGCGCCTTGAAGGGAGGCAGCAACGACGCTCTGTAGAGCGACAGCCGTGGAACGAGGTGTCGTCCACGCGCGCCCCCGTCTCTGGTCGTCCCACTGGTATGGAACACCGCCTCGACACCGTGCGGACTCCCGGCGACCAGGTCCAGGTGCTTGAACGCGGTTGCAGGGACGGCGGGAATCTCTCGCCACGATAGCACCGATTCTGGACTCGCGCCGCGTCCGCGGCAGAAGCCCTGGTACGTCGCGTTGTGCCGGAACTGGTACTCGAAAACGCGGAGCGCCAGGGCCTCGAAATCCGTTTCGCCCCATGGTGTATCCACGCGCTCAGTGAACCGCCGCTGCAACGTAGTCACCAGAGCATCGAGGTCACCTGCGCCCAACGGGGCCTTCTGCGGACTCGTCCGCTCGCGTAACGTCATGTCGGAAAATGTACCGATCCCGTCCCTCTGCGCACCTTCACCATGTCGCGGTCTCGCTCCGGGGAACGCAACAGTGGTACACGCGAAAGTGTCTCGGATGATGTTTCCGGGTGCGACCTGCGCCCGGGGCTAATTGTGACCGGAGCTACCTCAAATGAAGCGAACGGCGCTACTCGCCGTTACCACCGGGTGCCTCGCCCTCTCCTGCGCGGCCTCCATCGCCGCGCAGCAGTCGGACGAGGACGAGCTTCCCGCGCTCGAGGCGTACCGGCTACCCGAAGGCGTGAGCATCGATCTCGACGGGCGCATCGTGGAGGAGTTCTGGTCCATCGCGGTACCCATTTCGGACTTCACTCAGCAGGAGCCGGTGGAGGGCGGACAGCCGTCCGAGCGCACGGAAGTGTGGGTCGCCTACGATCAGGACAACCTGTACATCGGGGCGATCATCTATGACGACCCGGAAGGGATCCTGGCCTTTCAACGCGAGCGGGACGCCTTCCTGAGCACCGACGACCGCTTCATGTGGATCCTCGACACGTTCCAGGACGGACGCACGGGCTATTCCTTCGAGATCAACGCGGCCGGACTCATGGGGGACGGCCTCATGAGCGGCAGCAGCAGCGGTCGGGGCGGCTTCGGTGGCGGAGGCTTCGGCGGCGGGTCCAGCAAGGCGTGGGACGGTATCTGGGAGGCGCGCACCGCACGCCGCCCGGACGGGTGGTCCGCAGAAGTCCGGATCCCGTTCCGGACGCTGAACTTCGACCCCGGCTCCGACACGTGGGGCATCAACTTCCAGCGTACCATCCGACGCCGCAACGAGGAGATCCTCTGGCGTGGCTGGCGCCGCAACGAGGGACTCCGCCGACTGGTGTACGCCGGCGAGTTGAGGGGCCTGCAGGGCATGTCCCAAGGCCTCGGACTGGAGGCCGTGCCCTCCTCCATCATGAGTTGGCGCAACGTGCCTACCAACACGACACCGACGACCTACCCGGGTGACATCAGCTTGGACCTGAACTACAGCATCACGTCCAGCCTACGCGCTTCGTTCTCGGTGAACACCGACTTCGCGGAGGTGGAGAGCGATAGCAGACGTGTAAACCTCACGCGCTTCCCCACGCGCTTCCCCGAGCAACGCGACTTCTTTCTGGAGGGATCAGGCGTCTTTTCGTTCGCGCCGCGCAGCGGTCCGCAGCCCTTCTTCTCACGGCAGATCGGGCTCAAGTCGGGCCAACAAGTTCCCATCGACTACGGTACTCGGGTCACGGGCCAGGTAGGAGCCTACGAGGTGGGCTTCTACCAGATCGGGACCGGCGAACAGACCTTCTTCGACGAAAGGGACGGGGACACGACCGTCCCCACCGAGCGCTTTACCGCCGCCCGGGTGAAGAGGCGGATCTTCGAGCAGTCCTCGATCGGCGCCATCTATACGCGGCGCGCAACCTCGCCGGATGCGTCCGGGTTCGCACCGGAGCTCGGACAGACGGCGGGCGTCGATCTCCAGATGGCCTCGCGCCACTTCATGGGTAACAACAACGCCGAACTCGAGGCCTTCGTAGTGTGGAACTCGAACCCGGACCCGAGCGAAGAGCGATCGCTCGGGGACCTCTCAGCGCGCGGCGTTCGCCTCAACTTCCCCAATGACGTCTGGTCGGGGCACCTCTCCTACCGCGAGTTCGGTGACGACTATCGGCCCACCATGGGGTTCATCACCCGCAACAGCTTTCGCCGCTTTGAGCCGCGGATCGGCTACTCGCCGCGCCCCGAGAGTATCGACTGGATTCGCAGTCTGAGTTTCTCGGCTCAATTCAGAAACCAAACCGAATTGGGTACGGGCATCCTGGAAGAGCGTGAGTGGGACTTCACCGTGCTCGGGCTACGCTTCGAGAGCGGAGACAACGTCACCTTCAGGGCCAAGCGCACGTACGAGTACCTGGATTTCGGGTATGAAGTGAGCGACGGCATCGCGATCGAGCCCGGCGACTACACGAATTGGGAGTACTCGATCCGAGGCGGCACCGCGGGTCAGCGGCGGGTTTCCATCTTTGGAGGACTCAATCGGTCGGGCTTCTGGAGTGGTACCCGCACCGGCTTCGGCGGTCGCATCACTTTCCGGCCGAATCCGGGTGTCAGCGTCGGCACCAACCTGCAGATCAACAAGGTGTCGCTACCGCAGGGAAGCTTCGACGCGAACCTCTACGAGTTCGAGACGGACTGGAGCCCGAATCCGTGGATCAGCACGACCGGCCAACTCCGGTACGACGATCAAACCCAGCTGGTAGGGTTCTTCGGCCGTATCCGTTGGATCTTGAAGCCCGGTAACGACCTGTATTTCGTCTACACCCACAACTGGCAGAACCTCGGGTCGAACCTCCTGGACGACCGCGACCTGATCCGGTTGTCGCGCGGCGGGTCCGTGAAGATGAACTACGTGTACCGGTTCTGATGCGAACGCACTAGTTCCCCGTCCGAGTGAATGTGAAGGTGCCCATCAGGACGGATGTTGCGAATGGACTCGTCTCGAGACGTGCGATCGCGGACGCCGGGTCGGTGACGGCATTCCCAGAGGTGAATGTCGTGCCACTGTCCGTGCCGTCGTCGTAAGCGAGCAACTGCACCACGACCTCGTCCGCCCAGACCCCCTCCTCGAACAACGCGAGACCGCTCACGCCCACGAACCAGTCCGGGCTCGGCGCGATCATCGAGACCAGCGTCAAGAGTGGGTGCTGCACGGTGATCGAGAAGGCCACCTGCACGGAGCCCGGCGACGGTGAGATGCCGCCACCGGAGAGCAGCGCGGCGGCCGAGCCGGCTTGGATCGCCGCCTCGACCTCGCTCGTGAGGAAGCCCTTCGACCCGCGCTCGGCCATGTCCCTCATGCCCAGCGAGGTCGTCGAGCCCGCGGCCCAAAACGTCACGCCAGACGCGTGCGTGCCCCCGATGAGACCCGAAAAATGGGGGTTTGATGGGAAGTCGGTAGGGTGGGTCGCGGCGCTCCATACGGACTCGAAGACCACGTCGTAGGTGGCAGAGCCCTCCGCAACGGTGACGGAGATCGCGGCGGTCACGGATCCGACCGCGGCGGTGATCGTGGACGTACCCTCGGCCACCGAGATGAGCAGGCCTGTCGAGGCTGTTAGAGTCGCAACGGCGGCATCGGACGATGTCCATGATCCGGTACGGTCTGGCCCGTGTTGCTGAGGGCGTTCGCTTGGAGCTGCACGGTTTGGTTCGGCGCTAGAGTCGCGGGTAGCTCGGTCACGATCTCAATGGCGGCGACCGTGACGGACGGAACGTATGGCGCCACCGCCGTGTCGTCGCCGCCGCAACCAGCGAGGGTGACAGCCCCCACGAGCGCGACCCGCCCAAGAAGATATCGGCCATGCATCCGGCAGCCGGAGGCGCTCATCCATCGCCCGCGTCGCGGGCGTGGCCGAAGTCCAGCATCGACCTCACGTGTCCGCAAAGCTCGGTCCTCTTGAACGGCTTGCGAATCAGCGCGCCGGAGTGCTGTTCGACCTGCTCTTCGACGGCCTTGTTGTCGAGGTAGCCGCACATGTAGAGCACAGGAGTTTCCGGCCACATCTCCGCCAAGCGCTCGGCCAAATCGGGGCCACCCATACGCGGCATCACGACATCGGTCAAAACCAAGTCGGCCGGCGAGTCCAACATCTCACAGACCTCTAGGGCGTCCTGCCCGTCGTGCGCCACCAGGACCTCGTACCCCGCGTCCTGCAGCGCGCGGCTTACGAAAACACGAACCAGCTCCTCATCCTCGACGATCAGGACCTTTTCGGATCCTCCAGTTGAGCCAGGCACGTCTTCCCCGCCCCCCCTGCGCTCGGGCTGGCCGCTCGCTGAGGGGAACCAAATCTCGATCGTGGTTCCCTCCCCCAGCTCGCTCGCCACATCGACGTGGCCGTCGGCCCGTTGCCCGATACCGTAGACGGTGGACAGACCGAGCCCGGTTCCGTCGCCCATCGGCTTGGTCGTGAAAAACGGCTCGGAGATGCGTTTGCGCGTGTCGGCGTCCATACCGAGACCGCCGTCGCTCACGGAGAGCAGGACCCCGTCGCTGGCGACGGCGCCACCCCGACTCTCCTCGTCACCTGGGCCAGGCCGAGTGTCGAGAACGATGCGTCCGCCCATGGGCATCGCATCCCGAGCGTTGAGCACCAAATTCATCACGATCTGCTCGAGTTCACCGGGGTCGATCGAGACATGTTTCAGATCCGGCGCGAGTCGGGCCTCGAGCGACACGTCCTCACCGATGAGGCGGACAAGCATGCGCTCCATGTCGGCGATGACTTCATTGACGTGTACTGGTCGGGTTTCGCGCGGCTCTTTGCAGCTGAACGCGAGCAGTTGTCGGGTGAGCAACGCGGCCCGGTCACTCGCCGCGATGATCTGGCCCAAGTCCTCTCGCTGAGGATCATCGGCACGAAGACCGTCTTCGATGAGCTCGGAGTTTCCGCCGATGACGGTGAGCAGGTTGCTGAAGTCGTGCGCGACTCCGCCCGCGAGTTTCCCGATGGCCTCCATCTATTGCGTGTGGCGGAGCTCGTTTTCCCTGAGCTTCTCGTCGCTGACGTCCTGGACAATCATCTGCAAGCCAGGCTCACCATCTGCGAGGCGGATCATCTTACCGTTCAACCGCACCGAGATGGACCGGCCATCGGCACGTACCCATTCGACGTCCGAGCTCTCGAGCCCCGGGACGTGCAGAGCCTCTTCGACCAGTCGTGCGCGGAGGCCCGGGGCACGGTAGAGGGCACTCGGTCCCGCCTCTATCAGCGCCGCGGCGGACTCGTAGCCGAGCATCGAGACCAACGCCGCGTTGACTTCGACGAAGCGACCGTCCGGCGTCGACACGTACAGACCGAAGACAACGTTCTCGAAAATCGATTGGTAGCGTTCTCGCGTGGTTCGCTCCGCTTCCTCGGCCCGATGCTGGCTCCGAAGCACCGAGTTGAATTGCTCGACGACCGCCCGGAACTCCGTGGGCGTCCCCTCCGGCACCTCGACCGCCCCTCCGTCCTCGGACGTCGGCATGCCGCTCGCGAGCTCGCGCAGCGCAATGCTGATCCGTCGGTACGAAAAACCCGCGTGCAGCATCCCCAAGAGGAGAATCACGAGGGTCACACCGATCTGACGCACCGCCGCCACCCTCGTCGGCCCGAAGATGGCTTCTACGGGTACGCCAGCGTAGACCCACCAGCCGTTCTCGAGTTCGACCTGACCCCACGCCCGGTCGATGTCCTCGAAGTCGGACCCGCGGGCGACCGACCGGCCAGGTCCGACCAGGTCGTCCGTACCCCTTCGATCAGGAACAGGCTGCCCCACCCATTGCTCGGCATTCTGAGTGCGGGCGATGACGATGTGGTCCTCGGTCGCGATGGTCACGAGCACGTCTTCTTCCTGACGATCGCCCGTCACGAGCTGAACGAATCCCTCGAGCCCCACCGCGCCCACGATCGCACCTGCGACCCGCCCTTCTTCGTCCAGGATCGGCGCCGCCAATGGTAGGACCCATGTACCGCTTATCTCACCGACCAGTGGGTCCCCGGTGACGAACCGGGGATCGTCCGCCATGGGGCGAAACCACGCCCAATCGACGGCCGAGACCCCCTCGGAGATCGAATCGGAGGAGCATGCTACGGTACCGTCCTGGAGCACGATCGCGACGCTCGCCATGAATCGGAAGATGTCGGCGAGCATCTGCATCTGGCCTTCACACGGCTGTCCCGAGACGAAGGTCAGGCCGAAATTCGCCGACGTGCCCGTCATGAGGGACTCGGCTTGGGCCAGGAACTGTCGGAGGCTCAGCGCAGTGGCGTCGACAAGGGCCAGCGACTCCGCCGCGGCGGTATCCACTCTCGATAACCCCACCAGACCTGAAGCGCGATCAGCGGGACGGCCAACGCCGCGACCAGCCCTATGAGTTGACCTCTGAGCGAGCGCAGTCTCACGGAATGGAGCGCGAACTCCATCGAGCCTCCGGACACCGAATGAGCGCCGTACCGCCGAAGCCAAATTTACTGCCAGATGAAGTCCCGGCCCATCCTCAGCGCAGCCGAACCCCCTGCCCTTCCGGCACCTGCAGCGTCACCCCCCACCGGCCGAACGTCTCGCTGATCGCGAGCCAAAGCTCGTTGTCACCGGCCTCGAGCTGCAGGAACAGTTCATCGTACAGCCCCATCGTGCTCAAGAAGCGGTAGTCCCGGGAGGCGAACTCGTCGCCCGCCCGGAAGAGCTGTGTACCGTTCAGAAAAGCACGCACGCGGTCGCTGAAGCCGAGACGAACACGAACGGTCTGCGCGCGGTCGGACGTCAGGGTCACGGCCGCAAAAACAGTGTTGTCGCCATCTCTCACGCCACCCAGCCTCGCGAGGTTGGCGATGCCGCGCACGTCGGTCGACAAGCGGGTCCAGGACTGTCCGCTACGCGTAGCGCCGGAGAGCTCGGTGACCCCGTCGACCTCGGCCTCCGGAAACGCCGCGGAGATCCGCCACTCGCTCACGGTCCCCGCTTCGGGCTCGACCGCGGGAGCGCCCACGCCGCCTCGGAAGCCGGGATCCACTCCGGGGCGGATGACGAAGTTCGAGAAGTACGCGCCGCCCGGCCCCGACGTATTGAGCGCCAACTCACCGGCCGCCGGATCTCGCGCCAAGCCCGGGAAGACGAGCAGCTGGCCGTCGATGGTCATCTCCATGCGCCGCCCCTGCAGGGCGACGCGCACATGCACCCAGCGGCCCTGGCGTGAGGACCGCTGGCAGCACGAATCGGGGGTCCGAGTAGAGCTGCCACGCGCTGACGGCATCGAAGACCGGAGTGTACTGTACTGCGTCCGGCTTCCCCGAGAGGTGAGGTCGCATGTAGACGTGTTCGTGGTTGAAGCGGTCGACCGCCCGAAAACGCAGCCCGTTGAAGCCCCTCTCGGCGGTGGCCGAGATGTCGAACTCGATGGTGCCGTCCGGGAAGTCAGCGTTCCTGAGCCACACATTGCCACCGCGAACGTACAGCGCCTCACGCCCCAGAAACTCTTCCACGCGCGACTCTTGGGCCTGCACTTCCCACTGGGACTCGTCCCACGCGAGTTGACCCGCCACGGAGTTCGCAAAGATCGCCAGCACGGCCATTCCGAGGAACGCCGAGCGACGCTGCACGGGTCCGATCCCTCCCATTGTCCCACCCTCCGATCACTGTCATTCCGGGCCGCCTCAGGCACCGGATGGGGGAAGGCTAGTCTTCGGGGTCTGGAGTGGATTGGAAAAAGGGGACATGCTCGGCGCGCCTTTCCGCGTGCACGACCACCGGAGTGCGGCCAGTGAGCGCTCTGAACTCCTGGATGAGATACGCCTGGTCGTAGTACCCGTGACCGACGGCGAGGGAAGACCACCGCGGACGCTGCGTCAGATCGGCCTCCGCGACCGTTCGATTGAGTCGCTCGACGCGCTGAAGATACTTGGGGGTCGCTGAGGCGGTCGCGCGCACGCTCCTGCGCAGGTGCCGCGCGGTCACGCCCAGGCCGTCGGCCACGGACTCGATCGCCTCGGGCCGGCCTCCGTGCCTTCCGAGCAGTCTCTCGAGCGCACCGTTCGCGAGTCGCGTCGTGCGGTCGGGCCGCGCATCGAGCATGCGATGCTCGAGCCACTCGAGGAGCGCCGGCAGAGCGGACCCGCACTCGGCCACCCCGCGCATCAGGGCATCGAGCAGGTGTCCGACCCTAGGCCCGTCGATCAGCCGCCAGGCATCCTGGGCGTTGATGTGCTCACCGGGAGTCACGCCCAGCAGCGTCTTGCTCCACTCTGGTTTGAGCTGAATCGCCTCGCTTACGTGACCAGCCCGGGGAGCGAACACCCTCGTCGCTTGCACCGGTCCGATCAGCTTGAGCTCGGGAGCAAGCAGACGCATACGAGGTCCGCGCCGATAACGGAAACAAAGGCTCACTCCGACGTTGAGCCGCACTCGATGCGTCGCGCGCGCGCCCTCCGGACTCTGGTAGGTCCAGAGCAACTCCAGGCTCCTGGCCAGATGCGCCGGCGGCCGGAACTCGGTGTACCCGCCCAGACGGCTGAGCGTCGCATAGCATGGAACAGATCGCTTCATGCGGCTTCCTACCGCGGCCGGTAGCTCCAGAGGTCCGCGCAGCTGGCTAGGCGCCCCCACTGCCTCGCACGGCGCGTCCCCCGAGGTCACCAGTTTGCTCGCCGTTCCGAATCGTCATCACACCGTTCACGATCACCAGTGGAATGCCCACCGGATACTGGTGCGGGTCTTCGAACGTCGCCCGGTCGGCGACCGACTCCGGATCGAACGCCACCAGGTCGGCGAAGGCTCCCACGCGAACGACGCCCCGGCCCTCCAAGCGCAGCTTCCTCGCGGGCATCTCGGTCACCTTGTGTACAGCGGACTCGAGGGAGAGCGCCCCCGAGTCCCTCACATAGTGGCCGAGCAGGCGCGCGAACGAGCCATAGCCTCGCGGGTGCGGCGAGCCCCCCGAAAGCGGCCCGTAGGGGGCGTACGCCCCGCCGTCCGAGCAGAGCATGCCCAAGGGATGCGCCAGGATCTTGGCGGTGTTTTCCTCGCTCATGCCGTGCCCGATCATGCCCACGCTGCCGCCATTGGCCTCCAGCAACTCGAGCGTCAGCGCATAGGGTTCCCGCCCGCGATCCTGGGACAGGTCGCCCATGCGGCGCCCACGCGCCCATGCCGTGGCAGCGTTCGTACTCGTGATCTGCACCGAGTTCCAGTCACCGAGCAGCGCGACCTTGTCCCGGCACGCCCGCTCCAGGCGGCCCGCCGTCTCCGGATCACGCAGGCGACCCAGGAAGGCCTGGCTGCCGCCGCTGCGCATCGAGCTCGGGAAGAGGTTGGACAGACCCGTCGCATAAGCGGTGTACGGATACCGGTCGAAGTGTACGTCGACGCCGTCCGCACGCGCCTGCTCGATGAGACTCAGCGCCGCGTCGGCCTTCCAATAGTTGCGCTGGCCCTGGGCCTTGAGGTGTGATACCTGGACCGGAACACCCGCCACACGGCCGACGTGCAGGGCCTCTTCGATCGCGCCCAGCAACCGATCGTCTTCGTTCCTCATATGTGAGGCGTAGGGGTATCCGGTTCCCTGCAGCACGGAGGCCAACTCGACGAGTTCGGCAGCGTCCGCGAATCCGCTCGGAGCGTACTCCAGTCCCGACGATAGCCCGACGCAGCCGGCGTTGATCTGGTCGCGCAGCAGCTGCTTCATGCGCGACAGCTCCGCTTCAGTCGCCGGCCGATCGACGTTCCCCACCACCAAACCGCGCAGGGCTCCGTTCCCGACCATCGTGGCGAGGTTCACGGCGGCGCGCTCGCGCTCCATGCGGTCCAGGAAACCAGCCGGATCACGGAAGTCGATCTCGACGCCGTACTGATCGCGGTACCGGTCGCGGGTGGACTCGAACGCCGCGTCTGACCAGGGCCCGATCGAGCCACCGTCCTGACCGACGACCTCTAGCGTCACACCCTGCCGAATCCGGCTCTCCGCGTTGTTGTTGATGAGCAGAGAGAGGTCCGCGTGCGAATGGATGTCGATGAAGCCGGGAGCCAACGCCAGCCCGCGCAGGTCGATCTCGATCGAGCCGGCGGCGACGTTCGAGCCGACGTCCGTGATGCGGTCTCCGGTGAATCCCACATCGACCTCACGCCCGGCCGCGCCCGTGCCGTCGAACACCGTCGCTCCACGCAATACCACATCGGCCCTGCGACGCGCATGCGCCACACGCGGTGCGAGCAGGGTCCCCGTCGCGGCCATCGCGGCCGATCGTACGAAGGTGCGACGCTTCACGATCTCGCCTCGCGCAGGGTGCTCATCCTCCTCGCTTCACCCTTCCGGGCTCCAGTCCGCCGGCGTGGAGAATTTTCTCCTGAAGCCGTGCGCCTTCTTCGTCCGTGAAGTCCAGAATACGGCTCAGCGCCTCCTCCACCTCTGCATATGTGTCGCGGGGGAAGTCGCTGCCTTCAGCATGCTTGAGCGCGCCCTCTAGCGCGTCGAGTTCTCGTTGCGCCTTCTCAGCGGCTCGGCGGAGCCGGTTCAATGACCGGCGCGCTTCTGATTCCGCGGATGTTCCTTGGGATGTCATGGAGATAACCTGGAACCGCTCGGGCCAAGGGGGTAGTCTGCCCGCATGAACAACCGATTCCAACTCATCGTCATCGGCGCGGGCCCCTGCGGCATCGCCGTGGGCGCCGCAGCCAAGAAGGCCGGGGTGTCGTGTGTGCTCTTCGACAAAGGGTGCGTTACGAGTTCGCTGATCGACTACCCCTACTACATGACCTTCTTCAGCACTGCGGTGATGCTCGAGGTCGGCGGGGTCCCCTTCACCATCCCCAACCCGAAACCGAGCCGTCGGGAGGCGCTCACGTACTACCGCCGAGTCGTGGAACACTGGGATATGGACGTACGGCAGTACCAGACGGTCGAGTCGGTCTGTGGAGAAGAGGGTGACTTCACGCTTCACACCACGAAGGCCGACGGTACGGAGGAGAGCTATCACGCCGACGCGGTGGTCGTCGCCACTGGAAGCTTCGACCAGCCGAACATGCTCGGCGTGCCGGGAGAGGATCTCGACCGGGTCCACCACTACTACCACGAGCCCTACGCCTACCACGATCAAGACGTGCTCGTCGTGGGCGCGGGCAACTCCGCGGTCGAGTCCGCGCTCGAGATGTTCAGGAACGGTGCGCGAGTCACGATGGTGCACTTCCTCGACAAGATCGATCGGGGCGTGAAGCCCTGGGTCGTGCCCGACATCACGAACCGTTTGGCGCGAGGCGAGATCGGGGTGCACTGGAACAGCCGGGTCTCCGAAATCCGTCCTTCGTCGGTCGTCCTCCGTGACGAAGCCACGGGCACCGGCACGGAGATTCAAAACGACTTCGTCGTCGCAATGACTGGGTGGAGGGCGGACCACACGCCACTGCAGGCTCTGGGGGTCGAGATCGATCAGGAGACGGGCATCCCGATGCACGACAAGGTCACCATGCGGACGAACGTGCCGGGTCTCTACATCGCCGGGGTGATCGCGGCAGGCCACAACGCCAACAAGATTTTCATCGAGAACGGGCGACAACACGGCGAGCTCATCGTGGCCGACATGCTCACGAAGGTTTCCTGAGCCTCCTTGCCAAGGCTCCTCTCTGAGCGCCTCCACGGGGTCCACCCGCGACGCGCGCACCACCGGAATCAGACTGGCCAGGACCGCGACCTTCGCGACGGCGGAGACTTCTGACGCCATCGCGCACGACGTCGCGTCGGGGGTGCTGGCCGAGGGCGCCGAACTGCCCACGCATCGAGAGCTCGCCGGACGCCTGGGTGTGACGGTCGGGACGGTCACACGAGGGTACGCAGAAGCGGAACGGCGGGGTCTGACCGTCGCCGAGGTGGGTCGCGGCACTTATGTGCGCTCGCGGCGAGAAGCCGAGGACTTCGGGTGGCGGGACGCGGCCCGAGAAGGCGCAAGCAAGGGGGTTGTCGACATGAGCCTCGTCTACCCGTGGGTGCCGCCGGACGGAGAGGCAGGCAGGCTGCTCGCGCAGACGCTCGAGCAGATCGCCCGGGGACGCCCACTCGACGAGCTCATGTCGTACGATCCGACATCCGCTCTACTACGCCACCGTGAGATCGCCGCGCATTGGATCGGAAGGATGGGCCTCGACGTGACGCCCGATCAGGTCATCGTCACGAATGGAGCCCAACGCGCGATGACGGTGTGTCTCGCGTCTTTATTGCGTCCAGGCGATACCTTGATGACCGCCGAGCTCACTTACCCGGGCCTGAAGGCCGTATCCCGGATGTTGGCGCTGCGCGTCCGGGGCGTCGCGATGGACGACGAAGGCATCATCCCGGAAGCGCTGGATGCGCACTGCTCGGAAAGTCCCGCACACGCTCTCTATGTGGTGCCGACGATCCAGAACGCCACCGGTGCCACGATGTCCGAGCAACGGCGTCGAGAGATCGCCGACGTGGCGCGTCGGCACGGCCTCATCATCCTGGAGGACGAGATTCATGTCGTTCGCCATCCCGATCGCATAGCACCGATCGCAGCCGTCGCGCCGGAGCGGACGCTCCACATCACGACCCTCTGCAAGTGGGCGACGTTCGGCCTTCGCATCGGCTTCATCGCGGCGCCGGAGCGCGCCGTCGAGCGCATCCGTTCGGGCGTGCGTTCAAGCCTGTGGATGGCCGCGCCGCTCATGACGGAGGTCGCGACGCGATGGATCACGGACGGCACGGGGGAACGGCTTGCGAAGCGGAAGCTCGCGGCTCGCCACGCCATCGTACGGGACGTGTTCGGCGAGCGCTTCGAGTATCAGACCCAGCCCCACTCGCTCCATCTCTGGGTGCAGCTACCCGAGCCGGTCCGGAAGGACGAATGCGTGGCGCAGGCGAAGCAGCGCGGAGTCCTGGTCGCCGGGGCCGAAGCGTTCACGGTGGGGCGGGACGTGCCGCACGCGGTGCGGGTATCGATCGCCGCCGTGCCGCACCGCGAGGAGCTTCGCCGCAGGTTGGAGATCTTGGCCGAGGTCTTCGAGGGATGCTCGGACCCGTGCGTCGAGACCCTCTAGGGGCTCGGATTCAAACGAATGTCCCGAATGCGTCTGCCGCTCCTTTCGCTAACGCTGGGAGTGCTCGTCTCTACCTGCGGCGGTAGCGGTGGCCCGACATCGGCCACCGATCCGGGCAATGACGACGACCCGGGGAACCCAGGGGGAGGCACGCGCGTGATCAAGGCCAACCCGTCCTTCGCCGCGGACATCGTGGAGATCTTCGTCCGGCGCAGCTGCACGCTGTCCAGTTGCCACGGCGGTGGCGACGGTGAGCTGACCCTCACCGCCAGCGCCTCCACGAACTACGGCAATCTCGTCGCGGTCCAGTCTCCGAGCTCGGGGGTGGTCCGCGTTATCCCCTACGACGCCGCGAACAGCTATCTGGTGAAGAAGCTGGAGGGGACCCAGGGAAGTGGAAACGGAGAACGAATGCCACTCATGCTTTCCCCGCTGGACAACATCGACATCACGAACATCAAGAACTGGATCAACGCCGGAGCGCCGAACAACTAACGCGCCTTTAGCGCGGAACTAGCGCACCTCTGGTGCGCAACTAACGCCGCTCTGGCATGCCTGTGCGCCGAGTCCTGGCCTGGGCGGTGCCGCGACCAGGACCCGGCGAGGGCCTCAGTTCATCCAGCGGTCCTGGAGCACCCGCACGGTTGTCGTGTGCTCATCGCCGTCCACCGAGAGCGTGACGTTGTAGACGCCGGGCTGGGCTTGCGGCCCCTGCCTGCCGCCGCGGCCACCGCCGCCGCCGCGGCCACCACCGCGACCACCGCGACCACCGCCACCCTGCGGCGCGTCGCCGCGCAGGTTCCAATGGACCCGGTTCATGCCGGCCATTCCGGTCCCCTCCAGGTTCCGCACGACCTCACCCGTGATGGCATTCGTGATGGTGATGTTCACGTCGTCAGCTGCCTCGTCGAGCCAATAGTCGATTGCGCTACCAGTCGGCGCATTCTCGCCCGTCCAGTTCTTGTCTCCCGTCACGGACCTGCTCATGGTCCTTTGATTCCCCCACTGCACCGCCTCACGCGGTTCGTAGAGGTGCACTGCCTCCGCCATGGTCTCACCGGTGGTAGCCTGCAAAGCCGTGATGTCATCCATGATGTAGACACTGCGACCGTGCGTCGCGAGCACGAGGTCGTTGTCCCGCGGATGAACGAGCACGTCGTCGATGCGTACGACTGGGAGCCCGTTCATGAACCGATGCCATTCTTGGCCCTCGTCGCGCGAGATGAAGAATCCGAACTCGGTGCCGACGTACAGGATATCCGCATTGCGAGGGTCCTGACGGACCGTGTTCACGTTTCCGAAGTCGGGTAGGTCGGAGCTGATGCTCTGCCAGGTCTCGCCGTAGTCAGCGGTCTTGTAGACGTACGGCCTCAGGTCGTCGGAGCGGTGTCCGTCGAGCGATACATAAGCGGTCGCCGCATCGAAGTAGGATGCTTCGACTCGGGACACGTAGTACTCGGTCGTGCCGCCGGGCAGGTTTCCGCTGACCTCGATCCAGGTCGCGCCACCGTCGCGGCTGACGTTGATGTTGCCGTCGTCCGTCCCCATCCAGAGCACCCCGGGCAGAACCGGCGATTCGGCGAGGGACACCCCCGTGCTCCATTGATTCACGCCGTCGTTGCGGGAGAGGTTGCAGTCGATGCCGCGGTCCAGTTGCCGGCAACGCGGCACGTCGATCCCAATGCCCATCACCTCGACTTCATTCGTGTCGACGTTCTTGCTCAGGTCGGGACTCATCGTCCAGGTATTGCCGCGATCGCGGGAGATGAAGAAACGATTCGAGGCCGCGTAGATCGTGCTCGAATTGTGTGGTGAGAGTAGGAACGGCGTGTTCCAGTTGAGACGGATCTGGGTCCCCGTTGGAGGCTCGGGAACGATGTTCACGCGCCCGCCCCTGCCGCCGCCGCCGCGGCCGCCCCTGCCACCCGGGCCGCGCGGGCCGCGCGGGCGAATGGTCTGTTGGTCACCGGTCGAGAGGTCGTACCGGTTCATGTTTCCGCCCTGTGACTCGGTGTAGATGATGTTGGGGTCGGTCGGGTCCTGTTGCGTGTAGAAACCGTCACCGCCGCCCGCCCGGAACCAGTCCTGCGGCAAGATCGGACCGGACCGAACAGAGCTCGGACCGCACCACGTTCCGTTGTCCTGGAGGCCGGTGCAGACCCGGTAGGGACGCTCCATGTTCACCGACACGTGATAGGGCTGACCGACGGCCCAGGTTCGTGGCGACTCCCAGGTCTCTCCTTGGTCGTAGGAGACGTCGATCGAGCCGTCGTTCCCGATGATCAGGTGATCGTGGTTGTTCGGGTTGATCCAAACCGCGTGCTGGTCGACATGCCCATAGCCGCTGAGGGTCTCCCAAGTCTGACCGCCATCGCGCGACTTGGCGACCTGCTGATCGACCGTGTAGACGAGATCAGGATCCTCCGGCGAGACACGGATCTGGCTGAAGTACATGGGGCGACCGTTCTCGTTGCTGCGGAACTGCCAGTTCATGCCGCCGTCGCTCGACCGCCAGATTCCGTTCCACTGGTGGTCGGGCTGGAGATCGCCGTCCTGCGCAAGCGCCTGCCACGCCGCTCGATCGTCAGCGGTGAGCGGGCGCTCCTTGTCCGCCGCGACCTCGATCTGCGCGTAGATCACGTCCGGGTCCGCCGGCGTCGTCGCGAGAGCGATGCGCCCCATCGTACCGTTGGGGAGGCCGTTCCCCTCGAGGCGGTCCCAGTTCTCGCCGCCGTCCGTCGACATCCAGATGCCGCTCCCGGGTCCGCCGCCCACGAAGCAGCAACCCGTGCGCCGCCGTTGATAGGTCGCAGCCAAAAGCTTGTCGGGGTTCGACGGGTCGATGATCAGGTCCGTGGCCCCCGTGTTGTCGTCGATGCGAAGAACCTGCTCCCAGGTTCGACCGCCGTTCGTCGTCTTGAAGACGCCTCGCTCTGGATTAGAGCCGAAAAGGTGCCCATTGGCGGCGATCCAGGCCGTATTCGCGTCCGTGGGGTGCACGATCACACGCGCGATCGACTGCGTTTCCCTGAGCCCCATGTAGGTGAACGAGTCTCCCCCGTCCGTAGACTTGTAGACGCCGGCTCCGAACGAAGAGCTCTGCCGGTTGTTCGATTCCCCCGTGCCGACATAGATCACGTCCGGGTCGGAAGGCGCGATGCCGATCGCGCCTACCGAGTGGGTTTCGTACTCGTCGAAGATGGGCTCGAACGTGGTGCCGTTGTTCGTGGTTCTCCACAGCCCGCCGGTCGCGAAGCCCACGAAGTATCTGAACGGGTTCGTCGGATCCACCGCGATGTCGTCCACGCGGCCGCCCTGTCCGATCGGGCCGATCGACCTCCAGACGAACGGTCGCAAGAGCGGATTCTCCGACTGGTTCACCTCAGCCATTTCGGTGTCTTGCGCTGCTGCGATCGCAGGCGAGGACCAGGTCGCGGTGAGTAACAACAGGCTGGTTCCCAGCAGACGCGAACCGGACATGGTCCACTCCTTTGGCTTGTTTGCGAGCGTTCGAGGACGGCCAAAGTCGAACCGCGGATGTGATCCGTCAAACGCTTCGGAACCGAGTCGCATAGCTCCGCATTCAGCAAGCGCTGGAGGTAATGTGTCAGAATCCCGACAGTCCACTTGGACACGCGAGCATGGAGAGCCGGATGCGTAGGCAACACGCGCGAACGCTCCTCGTAGCGGGCGTCGTCGCTTTGGGCGGATGTGGGGTCGCGGATGGGGCGATGGACGAGGCCACGGTCGAGGAGATGGTACAGGTAGTCTTGGGTCCGACCGACGGACATCAGCTGCCTCCGACGGATATCGATCGAGTGCTAGCGGGGCAGATGGCACCCGATTTCTCGGCTGCCTCACTCGCCGGAGAAGTCGTAACGCTCTCCCAATTCCGCGGAACGAAGAACGTGGTGCTGTTCTTCTACCGCGGCCACTGGTGACCCTACTGCGCGAAGCAGCTCGGCGAGCTGCAAGACCTTCTGACCCCCGAACAGCGCACGACCACCGAGATTTTGGCGCTGGCGTCGGACGGGCCCGAGCAACTCCAGATGATGGTCGATCGCGTGGCTGAGGAAACGGACGGCTACGTCATCGACTTCGCCCTACTCTCGGACCCCGACGCGGCAATCATCAACCGCTACGGTCTCTTCAACCAGGCCGACCCCAAGGGCAGGGCCATCCCGCATCCCACGGCCTACGTAATCGACATGGAAGGAAGGGTCCGGTGGAAGTTCATTGAGGTGAACTACAGGATCCGTCCGGCGAATGAGGACATCCTGGCCGCGTTGGCGGAGATCGAGGGGATGTAACGTGGCCGCTGCCCGACGGGCCGCCGACTACGCGCCTGCCGGAACCGCGATGGATTTCCCGTCCAGCCTGACGGTTTCCACGCCACGGCGGACATAGGCCAGCGCCACGGTCTGCTCGAACTTCGGTGAGAGCACCGCCGACGTGATCCACCCGACCACCTTGTCCGAATCCTCGGAGAACAATTCGGTGCCGTTGGCCGGCGTCGGCACGTCACCCAACAGCAACTGCCGGAGGTGGCGGTTCACGTGGCCCCGGTCGCGGATTCGAATGATCACCTCTTGGCCCGTGTAACAACCCTTTTCATAGTCGATCGCTCGATCGTGGATTCCCGCCTCGATGGGGATCGTGCCGTCGTCCATGTCGGTGCCGAAGACAGGTCGTCCGGCCTCGACCCGGAGGGTCGACCACACACCGTGGCCCGCGGGCAGGACACCCTCTGCGACCGCGGCTCTCCAAAGCGCGCTCACCGACGCGGCAGGCCCCACCACCGAGTAGGCCTCCGGCCAAACCTCGGCGGTCTTGATCACGGCGAGGCCGTCTACGGCCGACGAGCCAGCGAGGCGCCACTCGCCCTCGCCCAGCGCGACGAGTTCGTCGCTGCCCACGCGCAGGCCGAGTGCCAGGCGGGACAGGACCCCGGCGGCGGCAGGTCCGGCCACGGTGATCATCGCCGTGTCCTCGGACACATCCTTCGCACGCGCGAGCCGGGGCGGCAAGAATTTCTTGAAGTTCTCGAGCAGCGCGGCCACACCCGCGACCGGAACGTCGAGTAGAAAGCCGTCCGACTCTTCGTCGCCGCGCAGCATCAGCCAGAGGTCGGAGAGCATCCTTCCTTTGACGGTGAGTACCGCGTGATACGTGGCTTCGCCACCCAGCACCTCGCCGCCGAGTTCCGTGGGCTCCTTAGGCATGCTGCCGGTGAGGATCCCGCTGAGCATCTGGCCAGGTGCGCGCCCGGTGACCGCAAGACGGGCGCGATGGCTTCGGTCGAAGACCACCGCACCGGAGGTGGCAGCCTCGTAGGCGCCCGACGGATCGCCGAAGTGGCGCATCAAGCGTCGGCCATGATAATCCGCGGAGACGCCACCGGCCGCCTCCATTACGGCCCACAGCGGGCTCACACGGTCCTCGCTCACAGTCCTTCCAAGCCTTCCGGGGGCGTGATGCCCTCGCGTAGATCGCGTAGCATCTTCCCGATTCGAGGAGCGTCGGCCGGCCCAGGTGAAGCCTGCAGGTAGTCCTCCAACTGCTCGACGGCCTCGTCGTGGCGCCCCAAGCGCGCGAGCAGAACCCCTCTCGAGCGATTCTCAGCCGGAGCCGTCGGAATCACCAGCAAGATGCGCTCGACCGCGGCCAGTGCGCGCCGGTGATCCCCCTTGTTCAGGTAGACGCCCTTGAGGTTGGCTAGCAGTCGCACCAGCAGGTCGCGGCGGTCGGCCCTACGCATGAACGAATCCCTCAGCCGCACCGCGCCACCGTACGCTCGATCGAGAAGCTCCTGGGCCTCGTCCTCGAAGCGCACCTTGCCGGAGTCGAACGGATCGATCAACAGGTCGAGCGCATCGCCTTTGTAGCGAACGAGAAAGTGGTTGGGGAAGCCCACGCCCTCGAGCGGCACACCGAGCCGCCATCCGACTTCCAGAATCACGATGCCCAAAGTGAGCGGAATCCCGAGGCCCCGATCGAGCACATCGTTCAAGAATGAGTTCCGAGGGTCGTAATAGGCCTTGCGGTTACCCGTGAGCTTCCGACGCACAAAAAGCGTTGCCACCAGCTCGTCCAAGATGACGAGTGGTGCGGTCTCGTTCGCAAGCCGGTCCTTCACCTCTTCCGCGAGCTGATCGAGGCGGGCGAGGTAGAGCTCCACCGAGAGTTGCGGGTACTCCTCCTTGGCCACGAGCAACGCGGCGCGGGCGAGGTTCATCTCAGACTCAGGCAGAGCGATTTCGTCCGCGAGAAGCCGGCGAGGCATGGTGGTGGGTGTGCTCAAAGGTCTGGAACTTCCCCGTCGGGTACCTAGTAGGCGGACTGGCGATTCGAGTACGAAGGCGGCGGACGAATGAGTACCCTCCGCGCGGCAGTGGTTTCCACTGTGATGTTGCTGGAGGTCCGCCGGTAGGCCAGTTGCCGGCCCACTCCCACCCGACCATCGTATCCACATGCCGAACCCGACCCACACGCCAGAGCGGTCCCGGCGGGGCTCCCCGCCACATCCACACACGCTCGCTGGAGCGTTCCTGCTCGCGGCCCTTCTCGCGCCGTCGCTCGCCGCTGCTCAAGACTCGGCCCCCAACACTGCCCAGAACACCGCGCGTGGCTCCGCTACATACGGCGGCTTCATCGGCCAGGTCGAGTCACGACAACTCCACAGCCACGCCGAGGACTCGAAGTCCCGCAGCGATATCGTTTTTGGCGGCTTCATAGAGGTCGCCACACCGGCCCCGTGGCTGCATATCGCGCTGGAGGGCTCCCTCGCGCGCCGGGGCGGGGACTACGAAACCGGGACCGACGGTAGCTCGACTACGCAGACCGCGCGTATCGACTACTTGAGCTTCGCACTACTGCCGACCGCGAAGCACGCCTTCGGTCCCTTCAGACTCTCCATGTCGGTGGGCTTCGCGCGCGAATCGGATCGGGACACACGTTCCACAGCAGAGCTCGCCCCCTTGTTCACGGCGCCCGCGACCGAGGTCTTCGCGGTGATCGCCGCGGCCGGCATCGAGGTGCCGATCGGGCAACGGTGGTCCGCCCGACTGGAAGCGCGGGAACACTATCAACTCTCGCCCGCCTTCAGACCAGCAACAGGAGACATCCGCCACAGGTCGCGCGAGATTGTGCTCAAGATCGGGATGCGCCGCTGAGGGTGAGCACCCATCTTGCTCGCGATCGCGCGCTACTGCGAACCTGGATGTGCGACGAAACCCCAACGGTGAGGAGGCAATGACGAACGAGCCCCGGGACCAAAGGCCGACGATTCGGCTGTCCCAGCTCAGTCACGGCGCCGGTTGAGCTTGTAAGCTCGGGATGTCCGAACTGACGCAGGTCCTGCGTCACGTCCTTCCGGTGGAAGATCCGAACGTGCTCGTCGGCCATACGACGGGCGACGATGCTGCCGTGTACCGTTTATCCGATGACCGAGCCCTGGTCGTGACGGCCGACTTCTTCACGCCCATAGTCGATGACCCGTACGATTTCGGACGCATCGCGGCTACCAACGCGCTGTCGGACATCTACGCGATGGGCGCGACGCCGCTCTTCGTGCTCAATTTGGTGGGCTTCCCGAGGAAGTTGCTGCCCGAGGGAATCCTCGACGAGATCCTGCGCGGGGGCAGCGACGTAACCCGTGCGGAAGGGATCCCCACTCTGGGGGGACATTCGATTGACGACGCCGAGCCGAAATACGGCCTGGTCGCGATCGGAGATGTTCATCCCGACCGCATGGTCACCAACGCCGGTGCCCGGCCCGGCGACGTGCTCGTGCTCACCAAGCCGCTGGGCTCGGGTGTGATCGCGACGGCGATCAAGAAGTGCGCGGCGCCGGAGGATGTCATTGCGAACGCGGTGGAGATGATGGTGACGCTCAACGCTGCTGCCGCCAAAGCGATGCGCGGCGCTGGTGTCGTAGCCGGGACCGACGTCACCGGCTTCGGCCTCCTAGGGCACCTGCACAGCCTGGCGAGTGCATCGGGTGTCGCTGCGGTACTGCGTTCGGGTGACGTACCGATCATGCAGGGCGCGAAGGAGCTGGCCGCAGCCGGTCATGTGCCCGGCGGCACCGTGCGTAACCTGCACGACCTCTCGCACAGCCTTTCGTTCGCCGATTCCGTCGACGAGGTCACCCGCACGCTACTGGGCGACTCGCAGACCTCCGGGGGCCTGCTCATGTGCGTGCCCCCCGATGCCGTGCAAGCGCTACTGGTCGATCTGGACGGTCGCAGCCCCGTTGCGGCGGTGATCGGCGAGATCGTGGAGGGAGAGCCGGGGCGGATCAGCATCGAGTAAGACGTCCCGTCCAGCCATCCGGTCGCCCTTCGACTAACCGGACCCACCCGGCCGCCGCTCCATCACGAGATTCAGCTTCGTCCTGAGTAGCGGCCCGTAGCCGTTCCGCTCGAGCAGCTCGAGCAGCCCACCGTGCCGCTCGGTGTCCTTGAACTCCGTAATGATGAGCGTGGGCCACAGATCCTCTGGAGCCTCCTCGAAGAATGCCTCGACCACAGGCAACTCCATCCCCTCGATGTCGATCTTGAGGGCATCGACCCGCGTGACCCCCTCAGCCTCGAGCACCGCGGCGAGCGTTCGCACCGAGACCGTCTCCGTGCGAACGATCTCCGAGTCGGATGCGTCCGTCCGTTCGAGGCTGCTCTCACCCAGGTTGGCGGACCGTACGAAGAGCGTGCCTTGGCCCGCGGAGGCTCCGACCGCCGCGGGAACGACGTGGAGGTTTGTGCACGAGTTCCTGGATACGTTCGCCGCGAGCCCCGCAACGAGCTGCGGGTCCGGCTCGATCGCGATGATCGTGGCGTCCTCGCCCAGCACGTGGTGCATCCACCACGAGTATCCCCCGGCGTTCGCGCCGACATCGACGAATACGAAGCCTGGCCGTGCGCGCAGGGCGAGCAGGTCTCGCTCCTGCCAGTCCCACTGTTGCGGCATGAACAGGATGCGGGCTTCTGCGAGGTTCCCGACCGGAAACAGCCTCAGATTCAGGCCCCACACCTCGGTGTCGAGCGGAGTGCGGAGCCCCATGCGCGCGATCCTGCGCAACAACAGCGCCGCCCGCTCTCCGGCCCACCTGGGTGGCATCGACCGGCAGAGATGGATGAGCCAAGAACGCAACGGGCCCGGCTCGAACCGCCCCCACGGCTCATCCAAATGTTGGAGCCGATTCACGTAGGCTAGGCGCCGACCCCTCCCTGCGTCGCCGTGCTCGCGCCGTCGCTCTTGGGTGCGCCGGTCTTCTTTTTCCGGGTGGCCTTCTTCGCCCCGGCTGCCTTCTTCGTCCCGGACGGCCCCTTCGTCGGGGTGATCGTCCGGGCGGTGCTCTTGCCGCCGACGAACGCGGTCGAGATCACGTCATCCAGCGTTTCTGCCAGGTGGAACGTCGTGCGCGAACGCACCTCCTCGGGGATGTCCTCGAGGTCCGCCTCGTTGTCGATCGGCAGGATCACTTCCGTGACGCCCGCACGCACAGCGCCGAGCACCTTTTCTTTCAAGCCACCGATCGGCAGTACCCGCCCGGTGAGCGTCAGCTCTCCCGTCATCGACACGTCGCGTCGGATCTTGCGGCCCGACGCGGCGGACACGAGCGCGGCCGCCATCGTGATCCCCGCAGACGGACCGTCCTTCGGGATGGCTCCGGCCGGAACGTGGATATGCACATCTCGGCCGCGCAGAGAATCTTCCTCGATGCCCAGACGCTTCCAGTGCGCCTTCGCGAACGAGAGCGCCGCGCGACCCGACTCCTTCATGACGTCGCCCAGCTGGCCGGTGAGCGTAAAGCCACCGTTGCCCTCTCCTGGCATGATGCTCGCCTCGACGAACATGATGTCGCCACCCATCGGCGTGTAGAACATGCCGGTCGCGACGCCCACCGTGTCTTCGGGGGAGATGCGCTCCGGGTGAACCCGGGGCCGGCCCAGGAGTTCACGCACGTCATCAGTGGTCGCGTCGATCTTGTCGATCTTATCCCCGGCGATCTTGCGAGCGACCTTGCGAGCGAATCTCCCAATCTCCCGCTCCAACTGCCGCACACCCGACTCGCGCGTGTAGCTCTGCACGATGCTGAGAACCGCATCGTCCTCCATCTGCAGCTCTTCGTCGGTGAGGCTGTTCTCCTTGCGCTGGCGAGGCAGCAGATACCGCTTGGCGATCTCGAGCTTCTCGAGTTCGGTGTAGCCTGCGAAGTCGACACGTTCCATGCGATCGAGCAACGGGCCGGGAATTCGGTCCAAGTAGTTCGCCGTCGCGATGAAAAGCACTTCGGAGAGGTCGAAGGGAATCCCCAGATAGTGATCGACGAACGTCGAATTCTGGGCCGGGTCGAGCACCTCCAGCAGCGCGGAACTAGGGTCGCCCTGGAACGAGACCCCGAGCTTGTCGACCTCGTCGAGCAGGAAGACGGGGTTCTTGGTCTTGGCCTGCCTCATCCCCTGGATGATTCGGCCCGGCATGGCACCCACATAGGTGCGACGATGTCCGCGAACGTCGGCCTCGTCACGCGCACCACCCAGCGAGATGCGTACGTACTTGCGCCCCAGGGAGCGTGCAATCGACTGGGCGATCGAGGTCTTTCCCACTCCAGGCGGTCCCACGAAGAGGAGGATGGGACCGCGACCCGTATGCGCCTCGGCCGCGTCGTCCAAGTCCTCGTCGCCACCATCGGCAGCGTCGGACGGGTCCTCCGTTTCATCGCCTCCGGCTGCCTCCTCGCGCGTGGCCTCATTCGAGCGATCCAACCGGAGCTTACGCACCGCGAGGAACTCGAGGATGCGATCCTTGACGTCCTCAAGGCCATAGTGGTCGTGCTCGAGAATCTCGGATGCCTTCGCGAGGTCGATCTTCACCTCGGCACGCTCGTCCCACGGCAACTCAGTCACCCACTCCAGGAAGGTGCGGATGACTTGGTACTCGGCAGACTGCGGGCTGGTACGCTCGAGACGCTTGAGCTCGCGATCGACCTCGGTGCGCTGCTCTTCGCTCAGCTCGAGTGCTTCGATCCGCTCGCGCATCTCCTCGACGTCGTCGCGCTCTTCCCCGTCGCCGAGCTCTTTTTGGATCGCCTTGAGTTGCTCCCTGAGCAGCATCTCACGCTGACGCTCCCCGAGCTCGGACTGCACCTTGGCTTGGATGTCCTCCTGGGCGTCGATGCGCGCGAGTTCGCGCTCCACGGCGACGAGACATGCGCGCATGCGGGCCTCGTCGTCGAGAGTCTCGAGCAACTCCTGCTTATCCGGCGTCTCGAGCTCCAGATAGAACGCGACGAGATCGGCGAACGGACCGGGATCGTCCACGCCTTGGATGAGCTGGTTCAGCGCCTCAGCGGGCACACCGCGCCGGGTCCCGAGCTCGGCCGCCCGATCCCGCAGTTCGCGGTCGAGGGCCTGGAACGCGGGGTCATCCGGGTTCTGCGACTCTTGGGGCTTCATTTCCAGAAGCACCGCCTGCAGCATCGCCTGTCCCTCGTCGTGGTACGTGAGGGCTTGTGCGCGGCCTTCGCCCTGCACCAGCAATTGCACGCCGCCTCGTACTCGGTGGGTCTGAATGATGCGAACCACCGTCCCCACGTTGTACAAGAACTCGGGAAGCGGCTCGTCCACGTTCTTGCGCTGTGCAACGGCGAACATGCGACGATCTCCGTCCAGCGCTTCCTGCACGGCCTCGACGGTTCCCGGTCTACCGGCTGAAATGGGTACCGCGACACCCGGATAGACGACGGTGTCGCGGAGTGGTAGGACAGGAAGCGTAAATCGCTCGCCCATGGAGTGCGCTCTCTCTCTCTCTTCGCCCGCGTCTACCGACGGGGCAGCCCTTTACGTGTAAGCGTCGTCACTCCGGCACCCGACCTGAAATCGAGGAACCGCAGCGGTACAGGGTCGGTGCAGGATCCTTGCCACGAAGAACAGGCCGATCCGTGCCCCATTCGCATGAAAAGCTGCCAATCTGGCGGCTCCCCTCTTGGGCGACACGCTACTTTTTCGCCTTGGCGGGGGCGGTTAGGTTGGCACCTCGTGCCTCCTAGCGCCACCGTCGGGGAGCCATATGAGTGACAAGCTCGAAGGGATCACTTGGTTTCGAGGCTCATCCGTGCGCATTCGACGGGCGGGCTTGGAGATCCACGTGGATCCGATCCACGTTTCAGCCGATTCCAAGGCGGACATCGTCCTGCTCACGCATCCTCATTACGACAACTTCTCGGAAGAGGACATCGCGAGGGTACGCACGCCCGAGACACTGATCATCGCTCCGTCCAGCATGAAGAAGCAGCTCAGCGATGCCGACCACTTCATGCGACCGGGCGACATGCTTCAGCTCGACGGATTCGACATGCTGGCGGTACCCGCACACAACGTGGAGAAGAAGTTCCACACACCCCAGGACGGCTGGCTCGGCTACGTCTTCAGTGTAGGGGACACCACCTTCTACCATGCCGGGGACACCGACTTCCTGCCTTCGATGTTCGGGATCCGCTGCGATGTCGCCTTCCTGCCGTGCGGCGGTCACTACACCATGGGCCTCGAGGAGGCCGCCAGGGCGGGAGAGGCGTGTGGAGCGGAGACGATCATTCCCATTCACTGGGGAGACCAAATCGAGCGCTCGGATGTCGAGCGGCTCGAGGATCTCTTCTCAGGAGAGGTCGTCATTCTGGACCGGACGAGCTGACGATCAGGCTATGGCTCGCGAGCCGACCCCCGACACGAACCCCGTGACGAGCACCGCGACCGCCTCGGGTCGTTCCACTGTGTACTCCCCGCGCGGGACGGCGGCCACGAGCCACCCGTTGGCGACGGGTGCGGCTCTGGAGACCCTCTCCGCAGGTGGCAACGCAGTCGACGCGGCGGTGGCCGCGGCGGCCGTCCTGAACGTGGTCGAGCCGCACATGACCGGCATGGGCGGCGACCTGTTCGCGATCCTGTGGGACGCGGAGCAGGGCCGACTCGTCGGGCTCGATGCGAGCGGCAAGTCGGGCTCGAAGATCGACGTGCAGCGGTTGATCGAGGAGGGCGCCGCAGACGTTCCGAGTCATGGGGCGCGCTCGGTCACGGTACCCGGGGCGCTCTCCGGATGGAGCGCGTTGCTGGAGAACCACGGCACCTCGACGATCGCCGAAGCACTTCAGCCGGCCATACGCCTCGCCGAGCAGGGCTTTCCGGTCAGCCCGATCATCGCGCGGAGCTGGGCGGTCGCGGCCGAGGGACTGCGCCGCAACGAGGCAGCCTCCGCGACGTTTCTGATCGACGATGAGGCGCCTGCAACCGGCGATTGGTTCAGAAACCCCGACCTCGGGCGCACGCTCAGGCGAGTCTCCGAGCTCGGCATCGACACCTTCTACGGCGGTGCGCTCGGCCAACAGATCGTCGCTGGACTGGACGAACTCGGTGGCTTCCTCACGATCGACGACCTGCGCGAGCACGAGTACCGGTGGGTGGAGCCGTTGAGCGTGGACTTCAAGGGGTACATGCTGCACGAACTGCCTCCGGCCGGCCAGGGGATCGCCGCGCTGCAGATGCTGAAAATGGTGGAGGGCTTCGACCTCCGCGCGATGGGCCACAACTCGGCCGCGTACCTGCATACGTTGATCGAGGCCAAGAGACTCGCCTATGCCGACCTCGGTCGTTACCTGGCCGACCCCCTTCACATGGACGTGGGGCCGGAGGCGCTGCTCGACGTCGACTACCTCGCTGAGCGGGCCGGCCTCATCGCAGCCACGAGAGCCGCCGATCGCCCGGACCCGGGTCGCCTCGTCCAGGAATCGGAGACGATCTACCTCACGGTGGCTGATCAGTACGGCAACATGATCTCCCTCATAAACTCCCTCTATGAGGCCTTCGGGTCCCGCGTCGTCGTGCCCGGCACGGGCCTCGCGCTGCAGAACAGAGGCGCGGGCTTCACCATGGAGCCCGGGCACCCCAACCAGATCGGCCCTGGAAAGCGGCCCTTCCACACGATCATCCCCGCGTTTGTGACCAGACAGGGCGCGCCGTGGCTCTCTTTCGGCGTGATGGGTGGTTCCATGCAACCGCAGGGCCACCTTCAGGTCATGCTCAACATGGTCGAGTTCGGAATGGACCCCCAGCAGGCGATCGACGCCCCGCGTTTCCGTCACTTGAGTGGCACGTCGGTGGCGGTCGAGAAGCTCGACCCCGAGGTCGGAGCAGCCCTGCAAGCGCTCGGCCACGACATCCGCGACGCGGCCGATGTCGCATTCGGCGGTAGCCAGGCGATCCTCAAGCTGGCTCGCGGATGGGCGGCGGGTTCGGACCCGAGAAAAGATGGAATGGCCGCGGGGCACTAAAGCGCCGATCTGGTGCGCAGCGGTCTGGGTGGCGCTCGCCTGCAACAGCGAGGCTGTCACCCCCCCGCAGATCTTGGTGCCGGGCGAGGATACCCTCGGGTCGGCACTGCCGTGCACCGGCCAATACTGTAACCCGTCACTGCTCGGCATCTACGAGATGCATCCGTTCTACCGGAAGATCCTCGCCACGAAGCAGATCGCGATCGTCGGCTCCCAGCAGCCGGCGGACGCGGCCCTCGAGGCCGCCGTCGAGATCGTCGACTCGATGATCGTGCACCGTGACGACATGTGGGCCTTGCTGGTCGAGGTCGCGGCGTTCGTCGCGATCATGCGGCAGGACGAAGTCACCACCGACATTCCCGAGCACCGATACCTCCGCGACGATCCGAGTGTCAACTGGGACGAGCGCGCGCGCGGGTTGGGGGGCACACCGGGCCTCCCGATCACGACGGCCGCGGAAGAGAACCTGCTTTGTCTGGAAGGCGATGTGTACGCTGGCGAGAGCATTCTTGTGCACGAGTTCGCGCATACGCTGCCCCTGATCTCGCTCAACGTGATCGATCCGGGATTCGAGGCGGAACTGGACTCGGTCCTGACGCTCACACGCGCCGAAGGCAAGTGGGAGCGCACGTACGCCAACACGAATATCCAGGAGTACTGGGCCGAGGGCGTGCCATCCTGGTTCGGTGTGAACCAGAACCCCCGGGACGGCACCCACAACGAGGTCGACACCCGTGAGGAGCTGCTCGAGTATGATCCCAGGCTGTATGAGATGATCTCACGCTACTTTGCGGCCACGGATTGGTCACCCTCATGCCCGTCGGAGTGACGTGATGCAAAACGAAAGAGTTCCGGTGGAGCCCCGCCCTGCGGCCACCATCGTGCTCCTGCGCGACGGGGAAGCCGGCATGGAGGTCCTCCTCCTGCGCAGGAGCCGGAGCGCGGGTTTCGTCCCGGGCGCCTACGTATTCCCCGGCGGTGGCATCGACGCCGCGGACGCCGCGGACGAGACGTTGGCTTTTGTGGACGGGCTGACGTGGGACGAGGCTGCTCAGCGCCTCGGCCTGTTCGACGCGGACCCACCCGCGATCGCCTACTACATGGCGGCGCTGCGAGAGGCGTTCGAGGAGACCGGCATTCTGATCGGTCGAGGCCAGGATGGGGCGGCGCCCCCCCCGGCAGCCGATGACGAGCGCGTCGATACCATGAGGGACGAACTCATGGACGATCGCATTTCATTCGCACGGGTGCTCGACCGGCTCGCGTGCCGCATCGACGGTGACTCGGTGGAGTACCTGGCGCACTGGATCACCCCCGAGCCTTCGCCCCGACGGTACGACACGCGCTTCTTCGTGGCGAGGGTGCCCGCGGGCACGTCCCCGATCGTGGACCCACGCGAAATGACCGACGCGTTGTGGATCTCGCCCGCGGTCGCCATGGAGCGTTGCGACGAGGGCACGCTCCCGATGATTTTCCCGACTATCAAGACAATCGAACAGCTCTGCGAATACGAGACCACCGACGACGCACTCGCATCACTGGCCGGCCGCTCGGTACGCACCATCATGCCGACTCTGGTAATCACAGAAGACGGACCCCGACTCGAGATCGAGGGCGACGAGCAATGAGACGGCCGTATTTGGCCTCGACGGCTGTGCTCGCGGCCTGTGCGCTGGCAAGCCCGGGCACCACCACCGCGCAGAGCCAGCAGGGCCCACCGATCGAGATCCTGCATGGTTTCACGCTCATCGATGGGCGGGGCGGCGACCCGATCGGCGACGCGGCGCTGGCCATCGAGGGCAACCGCATCCTGATGGCCGGCCCCCTCGAAGACGTCCGCGCGCGGTGGGAGCGGGACTTGAACGTGATCACGGTAGACCTCGGTGGCGGCTTCGTCGTTCCGGGGCTCGTCGACAGCCATGTGCATTTGGCCACGGTGCCCAATCGTGAGCGCGCCGAAGCGGAGCTCCATCGGCAGTTATACGCGGGGATTACCGCGGTCCGGGACATGGCGGGCGACGGGCGTGCGCTCGCGTCACTCGCCCGCGACGCCCTGCTGGGAGAGATCGAGGCGCCGGACATCTACTATGCCGCGCTCATGGCCGGGCCGTCGTTCTTCGCGGACCCGCGACCCCAGGCCTCCGCTCGCGGCGCCACGGCCGGCGAGGTGCCGTGGATGCAGGCGGTCACGCCCGAGACCGACATGGTGAGGGCGGTCGCTCGCGCGAAGGGCACGTTCGCCCAGGGCATCAAGATCTACGCAAACCTCGGGTGGAACGACGTCACCCGCATCGTCGAAGAAGCGCATCGGCAAGAGATGCGGGTGTGGGCTCACAGCATGGTCTTCCCCACGCGCCCGCTCCAGGTCGTACGCAGCGGCGTGGACGTCGTATCGCACGTATGTCGCATCGCTTGGGAGGGCATGGCGAACGCGCCTACGGAATACCACCACGGTCGACTGCCGGAGTACGACCTCATCACGCCGGACGCCCCCGTCTTCACCGAGCTCTTCCAGGAGATGCTCGCACGCGGCACGATCCTCGATGCGACGTTGGCGATGAACGCTCGATTCGATCGAATGATCGAGCAGAACCCGGATAACAGTACGCCCCGACGCTGTGACACCGACTTCGCGAGGGGGCTCGTGCGGCAGGCGCATGCCATAGGCGTGCCCATCGTCGCGGGCACGGACTTCAACACGCCTCCAGCCGCACCCTTCCCCGCGCTTCACCAGGAGCTGGAAGAGCTAGTCGCTCACGGAGGGTTCAGCCCCATGGACGCCATCGCATCCGCTACCCGCGTGGCCGCGCGGGCGCTCGGCATCGAAGCCACGCACGGAACGCTCGAGCCCGGAAGGTCCGTCAACTTCGTCCTACTGGACTCCGATCCATCCGCCGACATTGCGAATCTGCGGACCGTGCGGGCGGTGTGGAAGAACGCGGCCCGCTTCGCCCGTTCGGACTTTCGAGCCCGCTAGCCCATCAGATCGTAGAGTCCGCGAACGTCGCCCGAGCCCGGGAAGACCCGATCCGCCTGTCCGGCCGTGAGATCGAAGACTCCGGCGATCACCCCCTTGAGCACCGCACGCGTGTCCAGGGTCGGACGCAGATCGCGGCTCTCGAATAGCGAACGCTCCGCCAGGCCCGGCCAATCGGAGATGACCGTGCTCTTTGCGACGTTGGGCCCTATCACCCAACCAGCGCCCGCCGTTCCGTGGTCGGTACCCTGGGTCCCGTTCGGTCGGGCCGTGCGTCCGAACTCCGTCATGATGACGACCGTGGTGTTCGCCCACTCGTCGCGCATCTCTTCCTTGAAGGTGAGCACGCCACGCGCCAACTGGCCCAAGAGCCGGTCCAATTGACCCCCGACCAGTCCCTGGTTCGCATGCGTATCCCAACCGCTGAACTCGAGCGCCGCGACATTCGGGCCCCCGGGTTCGCGTAAGAACTTCGCGGCTGCGCGCATGATCGGAGCCATCTGGCCACGGGGGCCACGGCCGCCCATCCGGTCCATCTCGGGTGCTACTTCCTTCATCTGCAAGGCAGCCTCGAATCGGTCGTGCAATTCCGGATCCGCTCGGTACAAGAGGCTCAGCCGCTCGACGTAAGCGTCGTCCACTACACCCAACTCGGCGGGCGACCACGAGGTCACCTGATGCGCCCCCGAAAGCGATCGCGGCATGCCCGCCGCGACCGCGATGCCCGAACGCTCGCCGTCCATGATCTGCAGCAGTCGATTGAGCCAGCCATCGGACACACCGTCGGGTCGGTCGAGCCCCGTCTCCAGGATCGCCTGCCCGGCGAAGTGGGACCGGGTGCGGTACGGGATCGCCATCGCGTGCAGCGCGACGAGCTCTTGCTCATCCCACAGGGTCTTCCACGGTGCGAGGCCTGGCGCGAGTCCGAAACCGTCGCCGATCGTGGTCAGGTCGGACGCACCGAATGCCATGCCGCCGCGGATCGCAGCATATTCGGGGTCGTCGATGGGGACGAGCGCGGCGAGGCCGTCGAAGCCCCCCCGCAGCAGGACGAACACCATCTTTCCATGTCCAGGCACTTGAGCGAAGCGGACGACGGGGAGCGCGAACGTCGCAAGCCCTCCGTAGCACATCCCCCGCACGAATGTTCTGCGATCCATGTCTACCTCCACTGAAAAGCTGGGCCGCCTACCGCGAGCGCGAGGCGCTCCGCCGCGGGGATGTCGGAATCCGCGAGCAATGTTCTGAGTGGGTCCTGCTCCGGCACATCGACCACCTCGAGGAGCCGGCGCGGGTCGATCCCCCGTCTGCCCCACCTGCGGGCGAGATTGCGCGCGAGCTCGGCCCTGTTCATGAGCGAGTCGGGGTCGGCCCACTCCCGTCTCGTATCCCCATACCCTTTCGGGGCGGCGGGAGCCCAGGGCGCGTGTCTGAGTTGTCGCAGCTGCTGGGCCATCGCTTCAGGGGCCGCCTCGGCATGGAACGCGCGAAGAACCGCCACCAACCAGTCCTGGGGCGTTCTGAACTTCTTCGAGTCCGGGCTCCAGGCCTCCTCCAGATCGACCAGCGCGAGCGCGACGGCCTTCAGGTCGCCCCCGGTCTCACGGAACGCACCTGCGATTTCCTCCACGGCGCGCGGCGGCGGCACGTCGGCCACGAAGTGCTGGACGAGCTTGCCTGCCACGAAGTTCGCGGTGGCGGGGTGCGCGCACAGATCGCGAATCGCCTGCTCGCCCTCGCGAATCCCGCCGGACTGGTACCGCTTGCCCAGCACGGTCTTGGCCCCAGGCTCGTGAACGAACGGCCGGAACACGAAACTGAGCGGCTCGTCGGGGCGGGAGCCAGGCCCCGCTCCGCTCGTGGTCCAGCCCGTCAGCACCCGCGCCAATTGCTCGACGTCTTGCTGGCTGTAACCGCCATCGACCCCGAGTGTGTGCAACTCCATGAGTTCGCGAGCATAGTTCTCGTTGAGGCCACGAGCGCGGCCACCCCGACCCCGACGCTGGGCCGCTCTGGAGCCCGGTCCAATCGATTGAACGTTGTCGAGGTAGAAGAGCATGGCGGGGTGCCGCGCCGACGCCATCACCATGTCTGTGAAATTGCCGAGCACGTGCGGCCGTATGGCGGTTCGCTCGTAGTGGCCGGCGAGCGCCGCAACCTGCCGGGAGGCAGCGACCGAAACGCAGAGATGATTCGACCAGAACGCGACCAGCCGCTCGACAAAGGGTGTGTCGGAGGCGATGCGCGCCGACAACATCGTGCCCAGTTCACCGCCCTGGATTTCCCGGATGCGCCGTTGCGTCGCCATGAGCCGTTCGCGGTCCTGAGCGCGCTGTCCTTCCCGCAGCTCCCGGAGCACGGAGGCGACCTCGGCCAGACCAACACCCTCTCGCGCGGGCTGGCGGCTATCCAACTGGTCTCGCAGCCACCGTCGACCGTCCGGAACGTTCTCGGGCTGCCCAATCCGGGCGCCGAGCCCGAAGCGGCTGAGTGCTCTCAGGGTGGTGTCCACCGCGTGCCTCCCTTGGCATGTGTGCAGCAATAGAGTCTACTGGAGGCGGCCGCGTTAGTTTTTCCACGGATTGCCTTGGGACCATCGCCATGCGGAACGCCATGCCTAGAGCCACATTCGCAGCCCTCGCAGGTCTATGCGCAGCGCTTTCCTGCACCCCGCCCGCGGCCGACGAGGCCAGGCTGTCGGAAGCTGAACTGACCATTCAGCTCCTGGCCAGCGCGATCGCAACAGCCGACACGGCGGTGATGCTCGATCTCTTCTGGCCCGAGGCGACATACGACGATTTTGCCGGCCAGCAGACGTATCAGGGCATTCAGGAGATCGTCGGCTACCTGACCGCAGCCCACGAGTGGGGCGACGACGTCTACATGAACCTCGGCCGTGTGCACACGACCTCGACGGGCGCGGTGGGTGAGTGGGTATTTTCCGCGATCCAGAGCCGCCCCATCGGCGATCGCTTCCCGCTGGCGACGGGCAACGAAGTGGTACTCAACGGCGCGACCATCATCGAAATGGAAGGAGACCGCATCATGAGGGCCGCGGACTACGTGGACGGCGTGCCGTTGATCCTGCAGTTGGGCGGCCGCATCGAGCTTCCTGGCGGCGGAGTCTGGGAACAGGAGAGCGGCCGGTGAAGCGCCACAGAACGTGGCCCGTCACGGCGTTTGCGTCGCTGCTCGCGATGCCCGTGGCGGGCCACGCCACCGCCGAGCGGGTGACGGAGGCCGTAACCGTATCAGGCGTGGTGTTCCAGGACGACAACAGAAATGGCGTCCGGGACCCTGGCGAGTCAGGCATGCCCGGTGTCGCCGTATCCGACCAGGTCCAGGTCGTGAACACAGACGCGTCGGGCCGCTTCACCATCGCAGCCCGCGGGTACGGGGTCGTCTTCGTCTCCCAGCCCGAGGGCTATCTGGTGAACGGCCCGTTCTGGCGGTCTGCCGCGAGCGGCGCGGTCGACTTCGGACTCACACCCATCTCCGATGTGTCGTCCTTCACGTTTGTGCATGCGTCGGATACACACCTCGACGAGGCAAGCGCCCCGAGAGTACGACGCATGCGCGAGATCGTCGATTCGCTACAGCCCGCGTTCGTCCTCATCACGGGCGACTTGGTCCGGGACGCGCTGCGGGTGCCGGAATCGACTGCGCGTTCGTACTACGAATTGGTCGAACACGAACTGTCGCAGTTTACCGTACCCGTGTTCACGGTCCCGGGAAACCACGAGAAGTTCGGAATCGAACGGGAGCGCTCCGGGGTGCCCAAGAGCCACCCGCTGTACGGAAACCACATGTACCGCTCGTATCGGGGTCCCAACTACTACAGCTTCACGTACGGAGGTGTGCACTTCCTCGGCCTCGACACCGTGGACTACGACGACATGCGATACCACGGGCATGTCGACTCATTGCAGCTCGGGTGGCTCACGGCGGACGTCGCCGCCACTCCGGCCGGCACACCGTTGGTGACCTTCAACCACCTCCCATTCATCGGGGGCGGTGAGTCACGCTCGGGCCTGAGCGAGGGTGGCAACGCACCCTCCGTGATCGAAATCGACGGCCGCGCTTACTTCCGGCACTCGGTCTACAACCAGGCAGACGTGCTCGCGCCCATTCAGGACCGTCTGCAAGTCTCCCTGCAGGGTCACATCCACATGCGTGAGGTCCTCGAGTACCAAACGCAGAAGGGAGTTCAACGACTGATCACAGCGGCTGCGGTCGTGGGCCCAAGACCCGGCAGGAACGACTACGGGCCGCTGTCCGGCATTACCCTACACCGCGTCACGGACGGTCACGTCGGCAAGGGGACGTTCCTGCCGCTCGGTCCCATCCCCAGTGGCCGCTGAGGCAGACGCGGAGCCCGGCTCCCGCGGCAAAACGGTCGCTGAGCACCGTCGGTCGCTGATCCTGGGCGCCGGCGGCGCGGGCAAGTCCAGGCTCGCACGCCAGATGGCCGAGGTACTCGGAGTCCCCATCATTCACCTGGACCGACACTTTTGGAATCCAGGTTGGGTCGAGACCGAGAGGAAGGAGTGGGCCAGTACGGTCGTCGAGTTGAGCTCGGGCGATGCCTGGGTCATGGACGGAAACTACGGAGGCACGATCAGCCTGCGGCTGCCGCGGGCCGAAGCGGTCGTGTTGCTCGACCCGCCCGTATGGCAGTGCATCTGGGGCATCTACGAGCGCAGCACGATCAGGCGGGCGCAGGCACGCCCGGACCTCGCAGAGGGTTGCGAGGAGCAACTTCCCGACTGGGACTTCTTCCGGTTCGTGCTCACCTACAAGTGGCGATCACGAGGCAGGGTACTCGGAAAGATCGCGGCTGAGCCACACGTTGAGCTGTACCACCTGAAGAGCCGTCGAGCGGCCCATCGCTTCCTTGCCGCGCTCAGAGCAGCGGTACGAACGCATTCAGGGAGAGACGCCACCTAGCCCGATGAGCTCGGATCCAGGAAGTGAGATCGAAGTCGACGTATCCGGGCTCGTCCCAGATGCTCGCAAGCTCATGCTCGAAGTCGCCCGCTCTTACATCGAGCACACCACGCCTTGGTTCATCGGATTGTTGGCGCACGGGTCCGTCGTAAAGGGCGGCTTCATCGAAGGATGCAGCGACATCGATCTTCATCTGTACCTCGAAGACGATGCCTTCTACGCTCCCCAGCGACTCCTGCTCGACGCGGCCTTTCGCGTTCGTACCGACCTGAGCGAGCTCGACCTGGCTCCCTTTCGCTACGTGCAATGCTACCCGCAGTCCCGCAGGCTACGGCCCGGCTGGGTGGGTCCGGTCCCGGGCACGTATCACCTCATCGCTGGAAGCCTGCCCGTTCCTGAGGCATGCGCGGCCGATCTGCTCGAGTCCGCGCACGCTGATCTGAGCTCGCTCGATCCGACCCCCATGCGAATCGTGCAATCCCTTCTCGGCCCGGGAGGAGGGAGACTCTCGCGCAATCTACGACTCCTCTGTACGCAGCTTTGGCCCACCGTCTACCAGACTCTGATCGTCTCTGGCGAAGACCCCATCGCCACATGGTCGCTACCAAAGGAACAAGCCGTCCGTCTCTTGCCTGGCGGGCCAAGGGAGGAGGCCGAGCTGTTCCTCGACAGCCTCGCTCGCTACTACCCTTCTGAGCAGGACATTACGGTGGCGCAGAAGATGGCTGCGAGTCGCCAGAGCCTTCTGGCGGAGGCGAACCAGTGGTACGACACCAGGGCGGTCCGGTGAAAGAAGACGGCTCAGCTCGCCTCGACGGAGCGGTGCGCTCCTACTACGAGCGCAGCCCCGAGGAAGAGCGTCTCTCTCAGGGCTCGTCCCAGATCGAGGCCGAGCGGACCCGGAGTGTGAGCGATGCCGTGATGCGGTGGCTGGCGGCCCCTTGATGTCACTCGGCACGGTCGAACGGGTTTCCAGTAGCCCGCGTCACACCCTCGGTAAATCCGCGCACGAGTCCATCCGTTTGCTCGAGGGCCTTGGTGTCGAGGGTGACGCGCACCTCGGCGAGACCGTGAAGCACCGCTCTCGTGTCCGACGCGATCCCAGCCAGCCGAATCTCCGGCAGGTCCATCTCATCCATGGCGAACTGCACGACGAGTTGGCTCTAAAGGGCATGCGGGTCGGCCCGGGGGAGATGGGCGAGAATGTCACCACTCGTGGCATCGACCTGCTACATCTGCCCGCCGGGACCATTCTTCGTTTGGGCGACGAGGCACGGGTCGAAGTCACAGGCCTCCGCAATCCCTGTGCTCAACTCGACTCGATCCAGGACGGCCTCATGGCGGCTACACTCGACAGAGCCGACAACGGCTCGTTGCTTCGCAAGGCGGGCATCATGTCCATCGTTGTTCGCGGCGGCACCGTGCGCGTGGGTGATCCAATTGTCGCGGACCTCCCTCCCGGACCACGCCATCCTCTCGATCGAGTCTGAGGCTGATGTCCCAACTCGACTTGAAGGCCGTTCGCCGCGCTGAGGGCGACGTTACGCTCCCGGGTTCGAAGAGCCTTTCGAACCGGGCTCTGCTGCTAGCTGCGCTCGCCCGCGGCACCACACTCGTTCGCAACCTCCTGGTGAGCGACGACGTCCTCCACATGCGCAGGGCGCTCACGAGACTCGGCGTGGACCTCGAGATTTCCGCAGATGGCACGCGGGCCGACGTGACCGGGCGGGCGGGACCCATTCAGGGCGGGAAGCGAGAATATCGACTCGATCTGGGCAACGCCGGCACCGCGTTCAGGCCGCTGACCGCCGCGCTGTGTCTCTCCGGCGGCGTGTTCGAGCTGGTGGGGGATCCGCGCATGCACGAGCGCCCCATCGAGCATCTCGTCACCGCCCTCAGGCGCCTCGGCGCGCGAATCGAGTACCTGGGGAGAGACGGTTATCCGCCGCTCAAAATCGAGGGCGGTGGACTCACGGGCGGCGAGGTGTCCATTCCGGGTGATATCAGTAGTCAGTTCCTCACCGCCATTCTGATGGCGGCACCGCTGGCTCGGCGCCCCACCCAGATCCAGGTGGTCGGCGAGCAGGTGTCGAAGCCCTACATCGAGATGACCCTCGACGCGATGAGGCACTTCGGCATAGAGGTTCGCCACCAGGACCTGCAGCGCTTTCATGTCCCGACGGGGAGCTATGTCACGCCGGGAGAGTTCCTGGTCGAAGGTGATGCTTCCGCGGCCACCTACTTTCTGGCGGCGGGCGCGGTCGCGGGTGGGCCAGTGCGGGTGCACGGCGTCGGGCGAGGGAGCGTGCAGGGAGACCTCGCGTTCGCGCGCGTGCTGGAAGCGATGGGCGCGACCATCGAGATGGGTGACGACTGGATCGAAGCAAGGGCGCCCGAGGGCAAGCTCAAAGCCATCGACATGGACCTCAACGCGATCCCCGACGCGGCCATGACCGTCGCGGCCGTCGCGCTCTTCGCCGACGGCACGACCACGATTCGCAACGTCTACAACCTACGGGTCAAAGAGACGGACAGAATTCATGCATTGGCTACCGAGTTGCGGAAGCTGGGAGCCAAGGTCGAGGCCGGTTTCGACTATCTCGCGATCACGCCTCCACAGACCGTGAGACCGGCGAGCATCGACACCTACGGTGACCACCGCATGGCGATGAGCCTGTCGCTCGCGGCGTTTGCGGGAACGGACATCCAGATACGCAACCCCGAGTGTGTATCGAAGACCTTCCCGGACTACTTCGCCGTGTTCGAGTCGATCTGCGTTCGCTAGCTCGGCTACAGGACTTTCAGGTACTCGAGCAGCGCATCCTTCTGCGCTTCGGTCAGTCGCCGGAACTCGTGCCCCGCGTTCGAGCGCCCCACCTCACGAGGGTCGTAGAGCGCGGGGCGCGACCAGGGCTCGTATCCCTCCGGATACCGATACACGCCGTCGTGGCCGAGGCTGCCCGCGATGCCCATCGGTTCGTACTCGAGCATGTGCCCGCCCGTGTAGAAGCGCTCGGGGCGTTGCTCAGCGCGCAGCAGGTGCCAGAGAGTAGGCACAGAGCCATTATGCAGATAGGGCGCGGTAGCCCAGACACCACTCAGATCCGGCGCGATGTAGCCACCACCGTTCAGCGGCTGGATGTCGTCCAGATATCCGATCTGCCCGAGCACTCGCGACGACTCCTCTTCCTGGGCGGTCGCCCAACGCACTGAGTCGGTCAGCATTCTGTCTTGAGGGGTGAGGCGATTGGGATGTACCAGCAGCCGCACATCGCTCAAGCCTTCTGAGTACTCTCCGTGGCACGACGCGCATGCATCCGCGAAAATCGCCGCGCCCTCCTGAGCGCGCGATCGACGGCCCCGGGGAATGGGGGCGACTCCATCGTGTGCAGGTAGTCGATGACCTCACGGATGTCAGAGATCTCCCTCATCGCCTCCTGGGGAGGAACGCCCTGCGTCGCCGCAATGAAGAGTGAAGCGACCCCGGCGAGGCCATCGAGGTGCTCCCCGTCCACGTCGGACTACCGCACGGGGCCATAGCGCTCCGTCGACGGAGCCGCGTAAACCCCGTCGATCGACAACGACCGCCGCAACGTGGTCCCGGCCAGGTCCGGGGGCGATGTCCACGCCACTTGCTGCGCCCGAGAGTCGCCGTGCAGCTGACCCGTGGTGAAACGCAGTGAGGCGACCCCATTCGTCAGCCCCGGTCCCCCATTCTCGAACGGCAAGAGCCCGCCGTACTCCGCCTAGCGAAATACGAGCTGATCGACCGCCGACTGAGAGGCGAATTTCCGGAGGGTGGAGAGCTCCCGTTCCGACACCTCGGGGAAGAGTACAGCGACGGTAGCGATCAACGAGTCGGGAGTATCGAGCTCGCGTTGTAGCGCGACAAAAGCGTCGTCCGCGTATGCGCCGAGGTCCATCGAACTGTTCGGTAGCCCGAGCCACACCTGGCCGGTCGGCCGCCCGTCGGACCCGAAGAGGGGTCCTGCGTGGCAGGTCGCACACCCCACATTGGCGACCTCGATCTCAACGGCTGGAATACCCCGTTTCGCCGCACCCGCGAGCATGCCCATGTGGCGCTCGAATCGAGGCTGTGGTCCGACCCAGTTGGCGACTGAAGTGGGTCGGATGAATCCATACTCCTCGAATATGCGGTCGAGGGTCTTGCGAGTGATCGCGGCCCCTTCGCTCGCGTGGCGATCTCTCACCAGCGCAGCGCCGACCAGTTTCCAAGGCGATCCGTAACGATGGAGATTGTCGGTGTCGAGGCTCCCGAAATCGTCGAACACGAAGCGCACCTGACCCCTGAGACTCGACGGCGCCCCCGCGAACGCATCATTCTCGCTCAGCAACTCCATGCCTTGGGGCTCGGCCCCTGCGTAGCCGCTCATGAACCGGCCTGGCAACTGGCACCCGGCCAAGGTGGCGACCAGCAGCGTGATGAATAGCGGTGCGCTCTTGCGGTCCATGTCGTACCTCCGTGTCCGGTGCGTTCACGGAGAGGATACCGCAAGGCGCCGCGCGCCTCCGTACGCCTCACGACGTAGTGACGAGCGGACCCCTTGTATGTCGACAAATCGACAAGTTGGGAAGCAGAATAGGGTGCGACAGCCCGATCCGCCTAGGGTCACTTAGACCGTACGTTAGCCTGGGCGTCGCACCGTAGC
>Ga0066376_10000159_pt1 | contig 58432 bp, 49 predicted proteins | sample Knorr_S15_td_Bot_FD_77009 | JGI IMG/M metagenome (GOLD analysis project Ga0066376, IMG submission 77009) | Marine microbial communities from Southern Atlantic Ocean transect - Knorr_S15_td_Bottom_ad_5009_LV_A | ecosystem: Environmental > Aquatic > Marine > Oceanic | place: Southern Atlantic...
CATTACCGCTGTTGCGTAACGAGGGTCTAATTCCAACGTTTTCTCATTTAAAGTGCCATTTCCAACGGCTTGGAATAATTCCAATAAATCAGATTTTATACGAGGTAATACAGCTTCCGTTTCTGGATCTCCCATGCGAACGTTGTATTCGATAACGATAGGTTCATCATCAACATTTATCAATCCGATAAAGATGAATCCTTTGTAGGGAATACCATCTTTTTTCAAACCATCAACCGTTGGTTTTACGATGCGCTCTTCAATCTTTTGCATCAATACATCATCAGCAAAAGGAACTGGAGAAATAGCGCCCATACCGCCTGTATTTAGGCCAGTATCGCCTTCGCCAATACGTTTATAGTCTTTTGCTGTGGGAAGTACTTTATAGTTCTCGCCATCGGTTAAAACAAAAACAGACAATTCTATACCATCTAAAAATTCTTCGATAACCACCTTAGCACTTGCGGTACCAAATTTGGCTTCGGTAAGCATCTCTTTTAATTCGGCTTTCGCTTCGGCAACAGAGTTCAATATTAATACACCTTTACCAGCAGCTAAACCATCTGCTTTTAAAACGTAAGGTGCTTTTAAGGTGTCTAAAAAGGCATAACCTTCCTCTAAGTCTTCAGCAGTAAAGGTTTGGTATCCTGCTGTTGGGATATTGTGACGGAATAAGAATTCCTTGGCGAAATCTTTAGAGCCTTCCAATTCTGCTCCTGCTTTTTGAGGTCCAATAACTGGAATGTTTTTCAAGTCAGCATCCGCCAAAAAGAAATCGTGAATACCTTTTACCAAAGGATCTTCGGGTCCTACTACGACCATGCCGATTTGCTTGTCTAAGCATAGAGCCTTAATAGCTGCAAAATCATCCACTTTGATGTTTACATTCTCCCCTAAAGTTGCCGTTCCAGCATTTCCAGGAGCGATGTATAATTTATTTAATAAAGGGCTTTGAGCCAATTTCCAAGCGAAAGTGTGTTCACGACCTCCGGAACCTAATATCAGTACGTTCATCTTAAAGTGGAATATTTCCGTGTTTCTTTTTTGGTAAGCTATCAACTTTGTTTTCGAGCATCTTAAATGCTCTAATCAGTTTTTCACGAGTTTGTGCAGGTTGAATAACCTCATCTACATAACCGCGAGCTGCAGCGTTATAAGGATTCGCAAACATGTCTGCGTATTCTTGTTCTTTTTCTTTCCACTTGGCTTCTTTGTCATCCGCTTCTTTAATCTCATTTCTGAAGATAATTTCAGCAGCTCCTTTAGCACCCATCACAGCAATTTCTGCCGATGGCCAAGCGTAATTCATATCGGCACCAATATGTTTAGAGTTCATTACATCGTAAGCACCACCATAAGCTTTACGCGTGATAACCGTAATACGTGGTACAGTTGCCTCAGCGAATGCGTATAGTAATTTAGCACCGTGTGTAATAATTCCGTGCCACTCTTGGTCGGTCCCAGGTAAGAAACCAGGAACATCTTCTAATACCAATAATGGAATGTTGAAACAATCGCAGAAACGTACAAATCGCGCTGCTTTAGTAGATGCTTCAATATTTAATACACCCGCTAAAAATGCAGGTTGATTTGCAACAATACCGATAGACTTTCCGCCTAAACGAGCAAACCCACAAACGATGTTTTCAGCGTAATTTTTATGTACTTCAAAGAAAGAGTCTCCATCCACAACTCCGTCAATCACGTCCTTAATATCGTAAGGTTGATTTGGGTTATTTGGGATGATACTGTTTAGACTTTCTCGGCTTTCGTCAGATAATGTATAGGGCACTGAAGGAGCGTCTTCCTCACAGTTTTGCGGCATATACGAAAGAAGCGTTTTCAAATCGTTAATCAATACTACTTCGTTTGCACAAGAAAAGTGTGCCACACCCGATTTAGACGAGTGTGTTGATGCGCCACCTAATTCCTCGGCAGTCACTTCTTCATGAGTTACCGTTTTTACTACATTTGGTCCTGTAACAAACATATACGAGGTGTCTTCCACCATCATAATAAAGTCTGTAAGAGCTGGCGAGTAAACAGCCCCACCAGCACAAGGTCCCATTATAGCGGAAAGCTGAGGGATAACGCCTGATGCTTGTGTGTTTTTGTAGAAGATGTCGGCATAACCACCTAAGGATACAACCCCTTCTTGAATACGAGCACCACCAGAATCGTTTAAGCCGATAACCGGTGCACCATTTTTCATGGCAAGATCGAGAATTCTACAGATTTTCTGAGCATGAGCTTCGGCAAGCGAACCACCCATAACAGTAAAATCTTGAGCGAAAACGTAAATTAAACGACCGTTAACTGTACCGTAACCCGTAATTACACCATCGCCTAAAAACTTTTGTTTATCGAGTCCGAAGTTGGTAGAACGGTGAGTAACCAACATTCCAATTTCTTCGAAAGAACCTTCGTCTAAAAGAAAATGTACACGTTCGCGAGCGGTAAGTTTCCCTTTTTTGTGTTGTGCTTCAATTCTTTTATCGCCACCACCTTTGTGAGCTTCAGCGATTTTAGCATTAAGAGCGTCTATCTTATTTTGCATAATGCAATTTTAATCGAGTTTAAGTACGGCCATAAATGCAGATTGTGGAATCTCCACATTCCCTACCTGACGCATACGTTTCTTACCTTTCTTTTGCTTTTCCAAAAGTTTACGCTTACGCGAAATATCACCACCATAACATTTTGCGGTAACATCTTTACGAAGAGCCTTAACGGTTTCGCGCGAAATAACCTTCGCACCAATAGCTGCCTGAATGGCAATATCAAATTGCTGACGTGGAATCAATTCGCGCAATTTCACACATATCTTTTTACCAATATTATGTGCATTGTCCCGGTGAATTAATGCTGAAAGGGCATCTACTTGATCTCCATTCAATAAAATATCCATCTTCACCAATTTCGATTCTTGGTAACCTATAGGTTGATAATCGAATGATGCATATCCTTTAGAAACCGTTTTTAGTCGATCGTAAAAATCGAAAACAATTTCTGCTAGCGGTAATTCAAAACTCAACTCAACTCTATCTGGTGATAGGTAGATTTGGTTTTTTAGAATCCCCCTTTTTTCAATACATAAAGTGATGATAGAACCAATGTATTCTGATTTTGTAATGATTTGCGCAGCTATATAAGGTTCTTCAACTTTATCGATTGTTGAAGGGTCTGGCAAATCGGATGGGTTGTTCACCAAGAGCTTGACCCCTTTTCTGTTATAAGAAAAGTAAGACACGTTAGGAACCGTAGTAATAACGGTCATGTCGAATTCGCGTTCTAAGCGTTCTTGGATAATCTCCATGTGTAACATTCCTAAGAATCCACAACGGAAACCAAATCCTAAAGCAACAGACGATTCTGGCTCAAAGGTTAAAGAGGCATCGTTCAACTGCAATTTCTCCATCGAATTACGAAGTTCCTCGTAATCATCGGTGTCTACAGGATACATACCGGCGAATACCATCGGCTTTACATCTTCGAAACCAACAATTGGACTTTCGCAAGGGGTTTCAGTATGCGTGATTGTGTCACCCACTTTTACTTCGTTGGCAACTTTAATTCCTGAAATGATATAACCTACATCACCTGCTTTAATTTCTTGGCGAGGCTCTTGGTTTAATTTAAGTGCACCAATTTCATCGGCAAAATATTCTTTCTCCGTAGCAAAGAATTTTACTTTATCTCCTTTGCGAAGTGTACCGTTTACAACTTTAAAATAGGCTTCAATACCTCTATAAGAATTGAAAACCGAATCGAAAATTAAAGCTTGTAAAGGTGCTTCCTCATCTCCTGCCGGAGATGGTACACGTGCTACAATAGCTTCTAAAATTTCTTGAATACCTACACCTGTTTTGGCGCTGGCAGGTATAATATCTTCATCATTACAACCAATCAAATCGATAATTTGATCTTTTACTTCATCTGGATTCGCACTCGGTAAATCAATCTTATTAAGTACTGGAATGATTTCTAAATCATTTTCCAATGCTAGGTATAAGTTCGAAATCGTTTGTGCTTGAATTCCTTGTGCGGCATCAACAATCAATAAAGCACCTTCGCAGGCAGCTATCGAACGCGATACTTCGTAAGAGAAATCTACGTGACCGGGAGTATCGATTAAGTTCAACCTGTAGGTAGTTCCATTGTGTAGAAACTCCATTTGGATGGCATGACTCTTGATGGTTATACCTCGTTCCCTCTCCAAGTCCATGCTGTCAAGGAGCTGGTTCTTAGACTCTCGTTCGGTTACCGTTTGAGTATGCTCTAAAAGGCGGTCGGCCAAAGTACTTTTACCATGGTCGATATGTGCAATGATGCAAAAGTTGCGTATGTTTTCTTGTTTCATTACTGCAAAACTAAACTTTTTGAGGCAATTAAGGATTGAGGAAGGGATAGAAAATTGTGTCAGCAGACAAAAAGGTCTATATTTGCCTTTGCTGTACGCGAGTTTCTTCAATAGCTTGTGGTTCAGCGTTTTTTAGTCTTCAATAAATTGAGAAAAATGAAGCAGTTTTTAGTTAGTATTTGCCTACTTATTAGTGTCAGTTCTATGGCGCAAGAGAGTTCTAACATCGATTCGCGCCTTTTGTTGCGCTTTGATGCCCAGTATTTAGAGCAAATAGCAGAGCAACAAAGTCAGATTATCGATCAGTTGAATTTTTATTTGGATCATGCCTACTTTGTGAAATCTGATGTTGTTTTCCCTCAAGAAAAACTACAGTATTTCCCTGACATCTTCGATTATGTAATTGAGGGCTTATCAGAGGAAGTGTTAGAAGATCAGTTAAGCGAGGAAACTTTTAATGTTTTTTGTTTTGACGCTCCAAGAGCTGAAAAAATGAGCAAAGCATACAGGTTGGGCAATACCGATAAATTGATTGTGCTTTATTCAACACAAGAATTTATTAAAATGTATAACGAACAAAGACAATAAACCCCATGAGGTCTATATTCTATAAGTTTATTTTTTCTGCAATTATTCTTGCCAGTTTTAGCCTACAGGCTCAATGTCCAGTTGGACAAATGGGTGTGTTTATCACCGTCCATACCGTAAATAGTGGCCCTCAAGTTTCTTGGGAATTAGTGGATGCCGATGGGACTGTTTTGGCTCAAATTCCTACGGGAGATTACGCCTCCAATTTTACCTATGAAAATTATGGCGAAGTGTGTTTGGACGACGATGCTACTTACACTTTTAACACCTTTGATGCTGGTAATAATGGTTGGGGACCCGGTGCTTGGTATACCGTGAGCACCCTTTGCGGAGGTAACAGTATTTTGATTGATAACAATGGGAATCCTCCTTCGGGATCGGGGAATACAGAATCTTTTTATGTGCAGGAAATTACGAGCACTTGCGATTGTTTTAGTGTTTCATTTGAAACTACTAGTGCAAGTACTGCAACCGCCCCTGATGGATCTGCAACTGCCATCGTGTATGGTGGAGTAGGCGCTATTGAGTATGTTTGGGATGGTGTTGTTGGTACAGAAGTGCTGACTGGTTTAGCTCCTGGAGACTATTCATTTGAAGCTACTGATGAAGAAGGCTGTACTGTTGTTGGAATTGTTGAAGTTCAAGGACCATCTATATTTATGGGGAACTTAGGAACTATAGACGCATGTACGGGTTATTTTTACGATTCTGGTGGTGCAAATAACAACTACGGTTTAGGGCAGAATTACACAGTAACTTTATGCAGTGGAGACCCACTAACATCTACAGCCTTAACTTTTCACGATTTCGATTTAGGGAACAACACCACTTTTACGATATATGATGGGAATTCAACGGCGGCACCTATATTGTATTTGTACAATAGTAATGGCGATCCAGACCCTACGATTATTCAAGCTACAACTAATAATACTTCGGGCTGTTTGACGGTTTCGTTTAGCTCCCCATTTGGTAATAGTAATGGTACAGGTTGGTGGGCCGAAATAGATTGTCAGTTCCCATGTCAAGATTTTGACGTGACTTTATTGGCTAACGATCCAATTAATGTCGATAACGAAATTGAAGTTTGTTATGAGCTAGAGCTAGAAGCCGTAACCAACTATTTAAATAACAATGTTTTTTATGAGCAGTCAGATGAGACTTCAACATTTGAGTGGACCTTTATAGATGGAGATGTGACTCAATTTGGTCAAGAAGTTATGCAACCCTATACCATTGATGAGATGGGTTCTACAGCATTAACTCTAACAGTTACTGATGAAAATGGTTGTTTTGAGGTATTAGAATTTACGGTAATCAACGAGAATCCAGAGATTATTACTTCTATCATCCCTCCAACTGTCACAGAAGTTTGCCCAGGAACAATAGTACAAGTAGGTTCTGGGAATTTTGATGATTCTACTGGAGTTGTTCTTCCTTTTGTCTTACCTGAAGAATGGGAGTTTAATGCCCCACCTCCTGGTGTGATTGATTTTGGAGTACCTATTTATCTCCCTGATGGGTCCGGTGTGTCTTACACTACAGAGATGTCTTTTGGTGTATTTGATGAAAATGCGGTTTTAGCTGCCAATGGTTTTGTAGAAATTTGCATGGAGATTGAACATTCTTATCTTGGGGATTTAGATGCAACGATTACAGGCCCTGATGGAACGGAAGTAACTTTGTTTACCCAAAGTGGTGGAAATACTTGGTTAGGGAATGCTATTGATAATGATGCAACTGAAAACCCCGGTGATTGTTGGGAGTATTGTTGGTCGATGGATGCTGATTTTGGGACTTTTGGAAATTCAGGAGGAAATACCATGACAGCACCAAATGGTGGTCTGGCTATGATTCCGGGATCTTACACTCCACAAGGGAGCTTTACCGATTTTTCTGGAGAGTCGGCAAATGGAACCTGGACACTAACTATTACAGATAATTTATTTATTGATAACGGTTTTATTTGTTCATGGGGAATCCTATTAGTGGCAGAATTAGCTAATTCTGTTCCTGGTGATACAATAATCCCGCAAGTATTAAGTTATACTTGGTCGGGAACGCCAGAGCCAGGTTCTGTATTAGCCTACGATGATTATGGTGTTACAGTACAACCTACAGCAGTTGGTACGCATACCTACGAAATGTCGGTTATTGACAACTTTGGCTGTGAGTACAACGAAGAGTTTACATTAGATGTTTGGGGTGCTCCTCAAGCTGCTGCTGATGATGCAGTTTTCTGTATTGATGATTATAATATTTCAGTTAGCAATGTTCCTCCTGCGGGTGGTGTTTGGTCTTGGTCGGGGGGTCCTTCTGGGGCTGGGGTTGACTTTGCTCCAAGTGCAACCGATTTAAACCCTACAGTTACCGTGAGTGCTTTAGGGAACTACACTTTTGTGTTTACCGATTTAGAATGTGGTAATATGGATAGTCAGCAAATTAATTTTATTAATGTAGAGCCTACTATTACTCCTCCCGCAGTACAATATTGTGCTTACGAAGTTGATTTGTTTGTAGACAATGCTTCTGATAATGGAGGTATTTGGCAAGTTATCGATCAGCCATTACATTCGACTGTCGATTTAACTGCTACGGGTCTAAACGATTTGGCAGTAGCGGTTGATGAGTTTGGAACTTACCAACTTTCATATACGATTGATGTGTGTAATACTTCAGATACCGTAAATGTTAACTTTGTTCAAGTAGCGCCACAAATTTTTAGTGAGGAACTTGTTGAATGTGAAATGGAGACGGGCTTAAGTGTTACATCACAGGGCTTAGATGTCGGTTGGGGTCAGCAGAATGGCCCTTCGGTAGCCTACTTTAGCGACCCTTTTGATATTTATACTACAGTAGAGATTGAAGAATATGGTGAATATACTTTAAGCTATTCTGCTTGTGATACCACTGTTTATTTTAATGTGTTATTTATATGCGATTTGGTCTTGCCAAATGTGATTAGTCCGAATGGTGATTCGCAGAATGAGAATATGTTTGTTAAGAGGCTTACTACAGAGTTTTATTCTCATAGTAATATGAGTATTTATAATAGATGGGGGCAAGAGGTCTATCATAACGGAAATTATGGTTTGGACGGAACTTGGTGGAAAGGAACTGATAGCCACGAAGACAATTTACTTCCTGATGGTGTTTATTTCTATGTACTAGTGGTAGCTAATAAAGTAACCAAAGAAGAAGAAGTGTATACTGGATCGGTTCATCTCTTTGGAGAAGAGACTTTCTAGAAATTCAGACTTATAAAAAAAGCCCTTGCGTTTACGTGAGGGCTTTTTTTGTTTGAAATAATAATGTACTAGGTACAATTATCAAGTACGAGGTATATATTGATAAATAAGCTAATTAATACATCAAATTTTTAAGTGTTTGGTTTTAGAAGGCAACATTACCTATTACCTGTTGAGCCTCGCAACATATTTTCCGATAATGTCAAACTCGAGATTTACTTTGTCGCTAACTTTAAGCTGATTAAAATTGGTATGCTCGTAAGTATAAGGGATGACGGCTACAGAAAAGCCCTTGTCTTTTGAGTTAACAACCGTAAGGCTTGTTCCATTCACTGTGATAGAGCCTTTCTCTACGGTAATATTAGCGCGGTCTTTTTTTTCATATTCGAAGCTAAACAACCAACTTCCATTTTCTTCAGATATCGAAGTGCAAACAGCAGTTTGGTCAACATGACCTTGAACTATATGTCCGTCGAGGCGTTCGCCAAGCTTCATGCACCGTTCTAGGTTCACTTGCTCGCCGACTTTTAAATCGCCAATATTCGTTTTGTTAAGCGTTTCTTTAATAGCCGTAACGGTGTATTTATCATCCGATAGATTCACAACAGTCAAACAAACCCCATTATGGGCAACACTCTGATCAATTTTAAGCTCAGGAGTCATTTCAGCGGCTATCGTAAGGTGAAGGTTGCCTTCCTCACGAACGATGTTTTTCACTCTCCCTAACTGTTCAATGATACCTGTAAACATAATGGTTATTCGTTGATGCTTGTTGGAAATGCCTTAACTGTAAACTGCATTTTGCCAACTGTAAACTGGTTAATAGTCAATTTTCTGTTGTTCCATTTGAGTTGGAAGCTCTCGGTATTCGTATTGCTGTGTTCTTAATTGTGGTTCAAACCCTGCTTCACGAATAGCTTCTTGAATTGAGTTTGAAGTAAATCGGTGTGGTGCACCTGCTGCCGACACTACATTTTCTTCAATCATGATTGAACCGAAATCGTTGGCGCCGGCATGTAAACACAATTGTCCAACAGTTTTACCAACGGTTAGCCACGAAGCTTGAATGTTTTTCACATTCGGAAGCATAATTCTAGAAAGCGCAATCATGCGGATATATTCGTCGCTAGTAACCGTATTCGAAACACCTTTCACTCTTTTTAGTAAAGTGCCATCGTCTTGGAAAGGCCATGGGATAAAGGCAAGGAAGCCTTTGGTGTCACCCGGTTTTTCAGACTGAACTTCTCTAAGTTTTACTAAATGCTCAAAGCGTTCTAATTTTGTTTCTATATGACCAAACATCATGGTCGCCGAAGTTGTTAGGTTTAGTTGATGAGCAACGCGCATCACATCTAGCCACTCCTGAGCGCCACATTTCCCTTTAGAAATCATTCTACGAACTCTATCGTCGAGAATTTCTGCTCCTGCACCTGGCAAGCTGTCGAGGCCAGCCTCTATTAAAGCTTCCAGTACTTCTCGGTGGCTTTTGCCGTCAATCTTGCTTATATGTGCAATTTCGGGTGGTCCGAGGGCGTGTAGTTTTATTTGTGGAAACTGATCTTTAATCTGTTTGAATATCGAGCAGTAAAAGTCTAATCCCAAATCAGGGTGGTGACCACCCTGAAGTAGTAGTTGATCTCCACCGTAGCGGATGGTCTCCTCAATTTTTTGCTTGTATTCTTCAATAGTAGTTGTATAAGCTTCTTTGTGTCCAGGAATTCTAAAGAAATTACAGAACTTACAGTTCGCAATACATACATTTGTAGTGTTGGCGTTTCTATCGATAATCCAAGTTACCTTATTGCTTGGTACTTGCTTTTTACGCAACTCGTTTGCTACAAACATCAAGTCGGTAGTGGGTGCGTTCTCAAATAAATAAAGCCCCTCTTCAGCTGTTAAAGAGTCAAAATTCAGAGCTTGTTGTAATAAGTTCTCAGTATTCATCAAAATGCGTATTTTTACGCTTCAAAATTAAGAAAAAATGTACAGCATTATACATAAAGTTGAGGAGCCTTCATTAAAGAGGCATTTGGTTATTTTGGGAACAGCAGATTCTGATTGGTCAAAGTTTGGTTTAAGCGAAAATGAACTTGAGTTTTTGAAGTCAGAATTAGCGAAAGATCACCTATCGGTAGAGTTGAATCAATATTCGCGTAGAGTGTTTGTTGAGTGCTTTAAAGAGCAGAAGACCGAGAGTAAGAGCTTTGAGAAAGCAAGAGAAAGAGGTGTTTCCTTGGTGAAAAAATGCAAGGCATTAAAACTTGAAGAACTTGAGTTAGTATCTGCCTCAGACAGCGACTTGTCATTATTTGTAGCTGAGGGTATCGCTTTGGCTAATTATCAGTTTCTAAAATATTTTACAGATGCTGAGAAAAAGAAAAACTCTTTAAAAGCGATTTATATTCATGCTGATGAGATAGCTATTCAAGATTTGAATGCTGTTATCGATGGTACTTTACATGCTCGTGACTTGGTAAACGAACCATTATCTTATTTAACTGCCTTACAGTTTTCTAAGGAAATGGTAAAGCTAGGTGAGGAATCGGGATTTAAAGTTGAAGTGCTACATAAAAAACAAATTGAGTCCTTAAAAATGGGTGGTTTACTAGCCGTAAACCTTGGTGCTATTGAGCCTCCAACTTTTAGTATTTTGACTCATAAGCCTGAAAATGCGGTTAATTCTAAGCCAATTGTATTAGTTGGGAAAGGAATTGTTTACGATACTGGTGGTTTGAGTTTAAAGCCGACTGCAAACTCTATGGATATCATGAAATGTGATATGGGTGGAGGTGCTTCTGTAGTAGGGATATTATATGCCATTGCTAAAGCAAATTTACCAATTCACGTTGTTGGATTAATCCCAGCTACCGAAAACCGCCCTGGTGGAAATGCATACGCTCCAGGCGATGTTATTCATATGATGGACAATACTTCAGTTGAGGTCCTAAACACAGATGCTGAAGGGCGTTTAGTATTAGCTGATGCACTTTGTTATGCTAAAAAATACGACCCAGAATTAGTTGTTGATTTTGCTACACTCACCGGTGCTGCTGTTAGAGCAATTGGTAAATTTGGGATTGTTGCAATGGGGAATGCTGGTGATGAGGTTCAGCAAGATTTAAATGAAAGTGGTCATCATACATACGAGAGATTGGCGATGATGCCTTTCTGGGATGAATATAAAGATTTGTTGAAGTCTGATATTGCTGATATGACTAACTTAGGGCCAGCCGAAGCGGGACAAATTACAGCCGGTAAATTCTTGGAGCACTTTACAGATTATCCTTGGATGCATTTAGATATTGCAGGGCCTGCTTTCCTTTCTGGTGACGATCAATACCGCTTGAAGGGTGGGACAGGTTCAGGAGTACGTATTTTATTTGATTACCTTTATAAGAAAAGTCAACAAGTATGAAACTAGAAGCTAATTCCAAGTCTAAAAAGATAAGATTAGGAATCTCTGTAGGAGATATCAACGGGATTGGATTGGAGGTGATTATGAAAACCTTCGCTGATAATCGCATGTTCGATTTTTGTACACCTATTGTTTATGGTTCATCTAAATGGGTGATGGATTATCAAAAAGAGATTGGTAGTAAAGCATTGAGTTTTAATTTTATTAAAGACTCGAAAGAAGCTAAAGCAAACCGTGCCAATTTGATTTCTTGTTGGGACGAAGAGGTGACTTTGGAATTGGGTAAGGAAACTGCTGATGGCGGTAAATATGCTTTAAAATCATTGGTTGCCGCTGTTGAAGCACTAAAAAACGAAGAAGTTGACGCCTTATTAACAGCGCCTATAAATAAGCATAACATTCAATCAGATGAGTTTTCTTTTCCAGGACACACCGAGTTTTTAGCTCAGGTTTTTGGAGATAACGAAGCCTTGATGTTGATGGTTTCTGGTGCTTTGAGAATTGGAGTTCTCACAGGTCATATTCCATTATCGGATGTATCGAAGTCGATTACTGAAGAATCGATTTTGAAAAAACTTGAGATGATCGACCTTAGTCTTCGTCAGGATTTTAATATTCGAAAACCGAAGATTGCGGTTTTAGGCTTGAACCCACATAGTGGCGATAAAGGTGTTATTGGTAAGGAAGATGATGAGATTATTCGTCCGACAGTTCAAAAAGCCTTTGATTCGGGGAAATTGGTTTATGGCCCTTATGCCGCCGATAGTTTCTTTGGCTCGAATGTCTATCAGCAGTTCGATGCAATCCTTGCCATGTATCACGATCAAGGCTTAATTCCGTTTAAAACGATGTCCTTTAATAAAGGGGTGAATTTTACTGCCGGAATTTCTATCGTTAGAACTTCTCCAGATCACGGAACTGCTTTCGATTTGGCAGGTAAGGATGAGGCGAATGAGTCTTCTTTTAGAGAGGCGGTTTATGCAGCTTGTAAATTATATACCAACAGAAAAGAATGGCTAGCTTTAACCTCTGATACTCTGAAGATTTCGGCTCCTAAAAACAAAAGAGAATACACTAGAGGTAGAGCATAAGTATAGAGAGCTGAGAGAAAGAAATGATTTTAAATTCACTCTTAACTTGTTAGTACTTTAAATAAAAAATATTTCTATCTTTGCGAACCCAAAAACTGGATTAAATGGATGCGCCTACTGATTTTATTATACCGATTATCGGTCTTAAGTTGGGAGAGCACAAGTATCAATTTAAGGTTGATGGAACGTTCTTTAAAGAATTTGACCACCCAGAGCTTCAGGAAGGAGCACTTCAAGTGAATTTGATTTTGACGAAGAGATCAAATTTGATGGAGTTGCAATTCCAGGTTAATGGAGCAATCGACAGTTTATGTGATCGATGTGGAGGAGATTTAAATCTTCCTTTAACTCATCAAGAAACAGTGATTGTGAAATTTACTCAAGAAGAATTCGAAAACACCGATGATGTAATTATCATTGGACATGAGGATCACGAAATTGATGTTTCTCATATGATTTACGAATTAATAGCCCTAGCACTACCCTTCAGGAAATCTCACGAGGACTACGAAGGACAAGCTTGTGACGATGAGGTGTTGGAAAAATTTGAACAGTACGAAAACGAAAACAAAAAAGATGTAGATGATCGATGGTCTGCATTGAAAGATTTATTAACGGATAAAGAATAGCTTAAAATGGCACATCCTAAACGAAAAATATCGAAGCAAAGACGCGACAAGAGAAGAACGCACTATAAGGCAGAAGCCCCAACAGTAGCGACTTGTTCTACCACGGGCGAAGCTCACTTATACCACAGAGCTTACTGGCACGAAGGAAAAATGTACTACAAGGGAAATGTAGTTATTGCTTAATATGCACCGACGAGGAATTATACCTTTTTGGGCTTATTTTTAGCTCTTTTAACTTGAGCGTATTAAGATTTTATGTAGATTTAGACCCTGTTTTCAAGGTTTGAATCTACATTTTTATTTTAAAGATAGATGCGTATAGGACTGGATGTAATGGGGGGAGATTTTGCTCCTTCGGAGACCGTGAAAGGGGCTATCCTTGCTTTGCAAGAAATGCCTAAAGATTCGCGTATCGTTTTAATAGGTGACGAAGCTTTGATTTCTGATGAACTTCAGAAAGAAAAGGCTGACATCAATGCCTTCGATATTGTGCACGCCCCAGATGTTATTGGGATGGCAGAACACCCAGCCAAAGCCTTTACCAAAAAACCTCAGTCGAGTATTTCAGTAGGATTTCACCTTTTGAAAAAAGGGGAAATCGATGGTTTTGCCAGCGCCGGAAATTCGGGTGCTATGTTGGTGGGCTCTTTTTATACTGTAAAAGCTATTACTGGAGTTATTAGACCTTCTATTACAAGTGTACTTCCTAAAGAAAATGGATCGGTAGGTTTAATACTCGATGTGGGTATTAATGTCGATTGTAAACCCGATGTGCTTTATCAATTTGGTATTTTAGGCTCGCTGTATGCAGAACATGTATACGGTGTGAAAAATCCAAAAGTAGCGCTCCTTAATATCGGGGAAGAAGAAGGAAAGGGGAATTTATTGACCCAATCTACTTACCAATTAATGAAGGATTCAGAAGATTTCAATTTTGTTGGTAATATAGAAGGTCGCGATTTATTTAACGATACCGCTGATGTGATTGTATGTGATGGATTTATAGGTAATGTAGTCTTGAAACAAGCAGAAGCTTTTTATGTGATGACTCGTAAAAGAGGTATTGAAGATGAGTACTTCGCCCGATTTAATTACGAAAATTACGGTGGAACACCTGTTTTAGGTGTTAATGGTGCTGTTGTGATTGGACATGGAATTTCTAATGGGAAGGCCATAAAAAACATGATACTGCACACCGCTGAAGTGATACAAGTAAACTTATCAGAAAAAATTAAACAAGCTTTTCAAGGATGACAAAACTAAAAGCTGCTATCACAGGAGTCCACGGTTGGGTGCCTGAGTACAGATTAACAAATCAAGAGCTTTCTACCATGGTAGAAACCACTGATGAATGGATTACCTCCCGAACCGGAGTTAAAGAAAGAAGAATTCAAAAAGGCGAAGGCCTTGCGACTTCTGATCTTGGGGTGAATGCCGTAAATGGGCTCTTAGAGAAAAAAGGCATTAAAGCCGAAGAAATTGAATTGATTATTTGCGCTACGGCCACACCGGATATGTTATTTCCGTCCACCGCTTGTATCATTGCAGATAAGGTAGGAGCAAAAAATGCTTTTGCTTTCGATTTAATGGCTGCCTGCTCTGGATTCTTATTTGCTCTTACAACTGCTTCCAAGTATATAGAGTCTGGTGCTTATAAAAAAGTTATTGTAGTTGGTGCAGATAAAATGTCTTCTATTGTGGATTATACCGATAGAACAACCTGCGTGATCTTTGGTGATGGTGCAGGTGCTGTTTTATTAGAAGCTGCCGAAGATGGTCTTGGGATACAAGATTGCATTTTAAAAAGTGATGGTTCTGGTAGAGAATACCTCAAAATGCCTGCTGGAGGTTCTTTGAAGCCTTCAACACACGAAACGGTTGATGCTAAAGAACATTATATATACCAAGATGGTCAAACTGTATTTAAATTTGCAGTAACCAATATGGCCGATGTTTCTGCTGAGATTATGGAGCGTAATAATCTTACTGGCGACGATATTGCTTGGTTGGTTCCACATCAAGCTAATAAGCGTATTATCGACGCTACTGCACGTAGAATGGGTGTGGGCACTGAAAAGGTGATGTTGAATATTCAGAAATACGGAAATACAACCAACGCTACAATACCTTTGTGTTTGTGGGAGTGGGAGGAGAAATTGAACAAGGGTGAGAATATTATTTTGGCAGCCTTTGGAGGTGGATTCACTTGGGGTTCCGTATATTTGAAATGGGCTTACTAAACAGAAAATAAAGAACTTAAATTATACATAATTATGGCTTTAGATCTGAAAGAAATTCAGGAGCTAATCAAATTCGTTGCCAAATCTGGTGCTTCGGAAGTTGATTTGGAGATTGGGGATATTAAAATTTCTATTAAAACTCCACCAAAAAAAGGAAGAAGCGACACTCAAGTTGAAACTTTTGCACAGCAAATCCCTGTTGCTGCTCCAGCAATGGCTCCCCTAGCAATACCAACTGCAGCGCCAGCTACTGCTGCTGCAACTGAGGAGGATTCACAGTATATTACTATTAAGTCGCCAATGATTGGTACTTTTTACCGCAAGCCATCGCCTGATAAAGATGCTTTTGCAAGTGTTGGTGATGATGTTTCTGTTGGTACAGTAGTTTGTATCGTTGAAGCAATGAAATTATTCAACGAGATTGAATCTGAAGTTTCTGGTAAAATCGTGAAAGTATTGGTTGACGACATGTCGCCAATTGAATACGACCAGCCATTATTCTTGGTTGACCCATCATAGTTTTAGGAACAAAAAACTGAGCTATGTTTAAGAAAATTTTGATCGCTAATCGCGGAGAAATTGCTTTGCGAGTAATTCGTACTTGTAAAGAGATGGGTATTAAAACGGTCGCTGTTTACTCTAAGGCAGATGCCGAGAGTTTACACGTGAAGTTTGCCGATGAAGCCGTTTGTATAGGGCCTGCTAGCAGTAGTGAATCTTATTTGAAGATTCCTAATATTATTGCTGCGGCTGAAATAACAAACGCTGATGCAATTCATCCAGGCTATGGTTTCCTTGCTGAGAATGCTAATTTCTCAAAAATCTGTCAAGAGAACGACCTTAAATTTATTGGGGCTTCTCCTGAAATGATTAATGGGATGGGAGATAAGGCAAATGCCAAAGCTACGATGAAAGCTGCAGGTGTACCTACCATCCCTGGATCTGAAGGAATTTTAGATACTTATGAGATCGCTGAAGCACTTGCTTTAGATATGGGTTTCCCAGTGATGTTGAAAGCTACCGCTGGTGGTGGTGGTAAAGGTATGCGTGCTGTATATGAATTAGATCAATTTCAAAATGCCTGGGATTCTGCCCGTCAGGAAGCGCATGCTGCTTTTGGGAACGATAGTATGTATCTGGAGAAGTTAATTCTTGAACCTCGTCATATTGAAATACAAATTATTGGAGATTCTAATGGTAAAGCTTGTCATTTGTCTGAAAGAGATTGTTCAGTTCAGAGAAGACACCAAAAGCTTACTGAAGAAGCTCCTTCGCCATTTATGACTAAGGAACTTCGTAAGCGTATGGGAGAGGCTGCTGTTAGAGCTGCCGAAGCTGTTAAATATGAAGGTGCTGGAACTGTTGAGTTCTTAGTTGATAAGGATAGAAATTTCTACTTTATGGAGATGAATACTCGTATCCAAGTAGAGCACCCAGTTACAGAAGAGGTTATTAATTTCGATTTGATTGCCGAGCAAATTAAGGTTGCTGCAGGAATCCCTATTTCAGGGAAAAACTACCTTCCTACTTCCCACGCTATTGAATGTCGTATTAATGCCGAGGATCCTTTTAATGGCTTTAGACCTTGCCCTGGTATGATTACTACTTATCATGCTCCAGGCGGACATGGTGTACGTGTAGATACCCATGTATACGCAGGCTATACCATTCCACCTCATTACGATTCGATGATCGCTAAGCTAATTACTGTTGCTCAAACACGCCATGAAGCTATCGAGAAAATGAAGAGAGCTTTAAGTGAGTTTGTTATTGAGGGTGTGAAGACTACTATTCCTTTCCATTTACAATTAATGGATAACGAAGCTTATAGATCTGGTAATTATACCACTAAGTTTATGGAAGATTTCGAGATGAAGAAGTAATTCCCTATCTCATTTAATTACTTAAATCCCAATCGATTACAGTCGGTTGGGATTTTTTTTGAAAAAAAAGTTCATTTTTGATGTTAACGTTTTGGTGAATTCTTACATAAAAGAGTGTAAGAGGAGATTCTCCAATCTATGAAATAATGAGAATGATGATGCCAAGCATGGGGCTGTGGCATAAAAAGAGGCTGAAATACTCAGCCTCTTTTGTAAAACAAATTAGAGTTGCAATAATATAATTTTATAGTAGTTCTATATTATGAATCATATTCCTGGGGGGGATGTTGATTGAAAAAGGCTTAGAGAATTTATTCTCGAAGCCTTTTTCTTATATCGCTTGTTTGGTTTTATTTTTAATCTGTTCGATTATTTTTCTGATTGCCTTAGCATCATAATTACAATCTTGGTGTAAGATTTCTTGAGGGCCATGATCAATGAACTCGTCGGGGATACCTAATCTGTGTACGGAAGCTTGGAATCCGTTATCTGCCATAAATTCAAGAATAGCAGAACCAACACCACCAGTAATACAACCATCTTCAATAGTAATAATCTCGGAATAGTTTTCGAAAACCTCCACTAATAAATCTTTATCTAAAGGCTTGGCAAATCGCAAATCGTAATGAGCAATATGTAAGCCTTCTTTGTCGTAGGCGTCACAAACCTGGCTAGCGTAATTACCAACATGCCCTAGCGAGAGTATCGCAATTGTTTTTCCCGATCTCAATTTACGTCCAGTTCCAACAGGAATTTCTTGGAAAGGTTTTCTCCAATCGATCATCACCCCTCTACCTCTTGGGTAGCGAATGGAGAAAGGACCATGATTTTCTCTTTGAGCGGTATACATCAAATTCCGGAGTTCCTCCTCATTCATCGGAGCAGAAACAATCATATTTGGGATGCATCTAAAAAAAGCAATATCATATGCCCCATGATGTGTTGGGCCATCAGCTCCAACTAATCCTCCTCTGTCTAAGCAGAAAATAACTGGTAGATTTTGAATAGCAACATCGTGAATTACCTGATCGTAGGCGCGTTGCATAAACGAGGAGTAGATGTTGCAGAATGGGATTAAGCCTTGTGTTGCCATTCCAGCAGAGAAAGTTACAGCGTGTTGTTCAGCAATCCCAACGTCAAAAGCTCTCTCGGGCATCTCCTCCATCATAAATTTAAGAGAGCATCCAGAGGGCATTGCAGGAGTAACTCCAACAATCTTTTCATTTGCTTTAGCAAGCTCTATAATCGTATGCCCAAAAACATCCTGATATTTTGGAGGTTCTGGTTTGTTCTTCGTGATTGTAAGTACTTTGCCTGTCTCTTTGTTGAATAATCCTGGAGCGTGCCACTTGGTAGTATCGCCATCTTCGGCAGGTTTGTAGCCTTTTCCTTTTTGTGTAACACAATGAAGGATTTTAGGTCCTGGAATATCTTTTAAGTCTTCTAAAACTTGGACTAAATGTTCGAGATTGTGGCCGTCAACAGGGCCAAAATATCTAAAGTTTAGCGATTCAAAATAATTGCTCTGTTGTAACATGGTAGATTTAACAGCCTTTTCCACCTTTTGTACGATGGCTTGTGCGTTAGGTCCAAACTTGCTGATTTTGCCAAGTAAATCCCACACCTCATCTTTAATCTTATTGTAAGTGTGAGAAGTTGTAATATCTGTTAAATACTCCTTTAAAGCTCCTACATTAGGATCTATCGACATACAGTTGTCGTTTAGAATCACCAGAAGGTTTGTGTTTTCTGCTCCTGCATGATTTAATGCCTCAAAGGCTTGTCCTCCCGTAAGAGCTCCATCGCCAATAATGGCTACGTGTTGTTTGTCAAATTCTCCTTTCAAGTTAGAAGCTACTGCCATTCCTAGAGCGGCTCCAATAGAGGTTGAAGAGTGCCCCACACCAAAAGTATCGTATTCGCTTTCCGATCTTTTTGGAAAGCCACTAATGCCTTTATATTTTCTGTTGGTGTGGAAAATGTCTCGTCTTCCAGTAAGGATTTTGTGTCCATAAGCCTGATGTCCAACATCCCAAACCACCTGATCATTAGGAGTGTTTAAGGCATAGTGTAGTGCAACAGTGAGCTCCACAACACCAAGGCTAGCGCCAAAATGACCGCCATGTACAGAAACGATGTCGATAATAAATTGACGAAGCTCATTAGAAACTTGTAACAATTCATCAATATTAAGTTTCTTAAGATCCGCAGGGGAATTTATTCTACTTAAAATATCGTTTGATATTTGACTCATCAATGCTGTTCGTTTATGGAAATTACTAGCCAACAAATCTACAAAAACTATCTTGTTTTGAATTTGTTTTGAGACTGTTGAAAAATAATGTATCTTTAAAAGTAAATGATATACTAAAAGTACAATTATTTAGACTCTTTATTTCTAAGCCCTACCAATATCACCTCTTCAAATTGTCGTTTTTGAAAAAAAATGAAAAAAAGTTGTTTTTTGATGTTAACGTTTTGTCTAATTTTTACATAAAGGGGTGAGATGAAGAAAGAAAAAATTATCAAATCGATTGCCGATAATGATCCAAATGCTATTCGTTGGGTATATCAAGCTTATCGTACGCCATTTACAAAATGGGCGATAACCTATTATGGGGTTTCTGAAGAAGATTCTAAAGACTTATTCCAAGAAACTATTGTAACTTTGGTGTCTAATATTCAAGCTGATAGATTGTTGAATATAGAAAGTTCTTTAAAAACTTATATGTTTGGAATTGCCAAAAATCATATGATGGATTTCTTTCGCTCAAGAAAGAAAATTGAGCAGTCGGAAAGAGAATTTAGTAGATTGGATGACTTCTCTTATTCTACCTTTGATTTAAAGAAAGAGGAAATGAGTAAAGTGATTTTAGAAACTTTGGAAGAGATTCCAGACCCTTGTCATTCAATACTGACTATGTTCTTTTTAGAAGGTAGATCAGCTCAAGAAATAGCCAATAAACTTCATTATAAAAGTGATGCGACTGTGCGAGTGCAAAAGTTTAGATGCCTGAGTAATTTCAGAGAGAAAATATTCGGGACAATAATAATCAAATAATTTACAATGTCATACAGTACTAAAAAGATGGATTTAATAGAGCGTTATTTCGAAGGGAATCTAACACCAGAAGAAGAATTGTTTTTTATTGAGGAGATGAAAAAAAGCGATAGCTTTAAATCTGAGGTAGAACAGTATGAATTTGTATTCAAAGGGTTTAGAGTTGCGCAAGAAAAACAATTGAGAAATCAACTAAAAGCTTACGATAATGAATTAGATTGGAAACTCAAAAATAAAAGAAAAAAACCATATAGGGCAATTATTTCTGTTTTGTCTGTAGCTGCGGTGCTTGCTATTGCTTTATTGCTAGGCGATTTCTCAGGGAGTACTTCTACCAATACAGGGCTGGCAATTAATTTTTTCAAACCTTATCCTAATGTCATAGCTCCAATTTCTAGGGGTGGAGGTTTAGACTCTGACTTCTCCAGAGCGATGACGCTTTACGAAGCTCAGGAGTACAGTAGAGCAATTAGTCTATATGATGACTTGATTCCTAGTTCCGAATTTAAAAATGAGCTATACTTCTACAAAGGGCTATCCTTACTTGCGGAAGGCAATGCAGAACAAGCTTTGTATAATTTTGACTTGATGGTAGAGGGTAGTAATTTTGATGAGCCACGAAAATGGTATAGATCTATTGCTTTAATCCATTTGGATGAAACATCAACAGCAACTACTTTGCTTGAGCAGATTATAGATGAGCAAAGTTATTTTAAGATTTACGCTGAAGACTTACTAGACTCTCTTCAAACGATAAGAAACAAATAGGCCAACTAAGAGCAATATTATAATTCCTATAAACATGTGATTAATTGGATTAGCTTGAATAGGAGCTTCTTCGCCAATCAATACAAGGCCAGCCCAAAAAATTGGGTTGGCCGTATTTTTATCCGCCATATTCAAGTATTTCAGTTTTGCTTCTTGTAGTGATAGCCCCTTATCTTTGTGCCTACTTAATTCTTTAAAGAAATCTTGAATAATCACCGAGGTTGAGAAGTCGGGTAGAGCCCATAGACTCATTACTACTGAAGGAACTCCTGCGTAATTAAAACTTCTAGCCAAGCTGTTTAATCCTTCTCCTTTCTGAATTGTACCAATTCCTGTATTACAAGCACTTAATACCACTAATTCGGAAGGGATGTGCATATTATATATCTCATAAGCATGAAGGAGATTATCTTCCAAGCTATCTTGGGAATTCTGCAATATTAATCTAGAAAACGAAGGGTTTTGATGATTTATTTCGGCATGAGCCGCAAAATGGATGATTCGATAGTTATCAATATGTTCGAGTAGTTTTTCTTCGGTAGCTTCATCAGAAATTAATACGTCTCCGCCCGTGTTTTTGGATATGTGCATTACTTCTTTTTCAGCCCCTAGTAAATTTGCATAATCTGTGTTCTCGTAGTTCGGAGCAATACCCAAATAGGTGTTTTTGAACTTTTGTTGATCCACCGAAATCGATTGCGATGAGTTTTTGTAATGAATAGTGTAATCTTTAACCAGATAACTTAATTGGTTGTACGCTTCTAAAGAATCACTCAGTGTGCTAATAAGTGCATCAAAGCTTATATAGGCAATATCCTTGCTAGGGATAAGTGTAATCTTGCTTTTAAGCTCTCCCTTGATAGGTTCAACTAGGGCTTGGTATAAGCTGTGAGATGTTTGTATAAAAGTGCTCTTGTCAAATGAAGATATTGCTTTTCCGAAATCAGAAATATCCTGTGATAGCTGTTTTGCCTCGACTTTGTAAAAACTAAGTTTCTCTTTGTTTATGCAAATCGTATATACTTCTTCTGCGGCTTTAAAATACTCTATAATACACTCGTCTAAGCTTAGGCTGTTTTGAATGTCGCTAATATTTTTAAATTGTTTTTGGTATTTGAGCTCGTAGTATTTCGGGAAGTTTGTCTCCAAGTTTTTTATTAGAACTTCTAAGTTTCGTTTACTGTCAAATACTTTGTCTTGCCAATTTTTAACTTGTGTGCTTTCTTTGTCGTTTACATCAAAAATTAATTTTTGATAATGGGCAATTTCTCCTTTCAGTTCTTCTTCTTTGATAAGAATTTCTTTGGGGATTCCCGAGAAATATTTTGCTTGATTTTCTATGAGTGATTTTCTTAATAAGAAGGATTTTTCATCCTCCATTAATTGCAAGGCTTGTTCTATATATTCTCTTGACATCGTATTCTGGTACAATTCATAAGAGCTTTTTAAGCCTGAATTTATATTCTTGTCGACCTTGTCAAAAAATGAAATCATCGAGCCTTTGTGTCTATGAAGATTAAGAATATTGTGTGCTAATTCTTCAGTTTTAAGGCTTGTTTGGAAAATTGTTAAAAGATCTTTAGGTCTTTGGTTGAGATTCCAGATTCCCCAAAGTGCTTCTTGTTTTAGTAGTAAACAGTCAAATAGAATGTTATTAGAAATAATATCATCATCTAAGTTTATTTCTCGCCCTAAGTCATGATTTGGAATTAATGAGCTTATTGTTTTCTCTACTTCTGTTAAGCATTGCTTGTATTTTTTTTCAGCCAAAAAACTCTCGGCCCATAAAAAATAACTTTTCCCTAAATCATAGTGATGTTCACCGTAGGTTTCTCGGGCTAATTGTTCTGATATTTTTAGTTGTGTTCTAGCCTTTTCGTATTCCTTAATGTAGATGAATATTTGTGCTTTTTCGTTGAGAATCATGGTTAGTAGCTCGCCCTCTTCGCCAGAAGTTTCAACACATATGTCGTATGACTCATTTAAGTATTTTAGCGCTTTGCCATATTCTTTGGTAGAACTATAAGTGCTCGCCAAATTAAAATACTTCCAATAAAGTTCACTTCTAAGGTTATTATCTTTTATCAAACTCAATGACTTGAAATGGTATTCGAATGCTTTTTTATAATTCGAAAGTGAGGCGTAATTATTTCCGATATTATCATATACTTTTGCAATGCTTATATAATTCTCGGGGCTATACTCTGTGAATAGTGAAAGCGCTCTTTGGTAGTGCTCATTTGCGCTGTCGTATTCATTATTTTCATGCAGTACTACCCCTACACTATTTAGAGTATGTGCTTTTAAGTTTTCATCATCTATTTGATGCTCTTCATAATAAACCAAAGCCTTATCGTAATATGTGAGAGCCTTGTTTAAATTACTTACGGCATTGTATGAATTCCCTAAACTGTAGTATGATATTAATACATCTTTATGATTTATACTATCCATAACAAGCCTTATGTCTAGGCTTTGATGTTGTAATTCGATGGCTTTATCAATTTGACCATTTTTATTGTAAAATACACCAAGTGAATTTTTGTATTTGGAAAGTGCAGGATCTGAATTGGGTAAATTATTTAGATGATGTTCAATAGCCTGATTGCAATAGTAAATAGATGAGTCTATATGACTTTGGTAGTAAAAGGCTACCGAGCGTAGGTAGTAAGCAGTACCAACAGCTTTTAATTCGTTAAGCCCATTTGCATCAGATATTTGGGCAATTTCTTTGCAGAGCTTTTGGCTTTCTTGAAAATCACCTATTTTTTTTGAGACTTGAGCAAGATTGATGAGTGCTTGTATTTCCCCTTCTTTATTTAGTTCTTTTTTATAGCTGTCATAAGCAGTTTTGAATAAGTCTGTAGCCTCGAGAAAAGAATTCTCTGCAAAATGCTTATCACCTAATTTGATTAAGCTATCTGCCTCGGATTTAATTCCCTGAGAAAAAGATAATGTGCTTAATTGAAGTGATATGAAAAGAATTGTGAAGAGTTTTTTCAAGCTATATGGGTATAAAAGTTACTGCTGTAGCCAAAATAAGTAATCTGCATCAGATAGTCTTCAAAAATATTGAAAAATAAACCCTTAAATTTGCGACGAACTTTTAGTGGAAATCGCGCCGACATCATCAAAAACGATACCAAAACGAATGTACACATTGAATTTAAGGCTTTTGTATACAGGTAATTCAGTTTAATGAGTTAAGTTTGCTCAAATTGCTTACGAAAATTTGGTAGAGGATGAAACGAATTGAAGTGAAAAAAGTCTTGCAATTAGAGGCAAGTGAAAATATTGTAAACCTTAAAGGATGGGTGCGAACGATTCGAGGAAGTAAGAATGTTTCCTTTATAGCATTGAATGATGGTTCTACCCTGAAAAATATACAAATTGTAGCTGAGAATTCTATTCCTGAAGATCTTTTAAAGTCGATTAACACAGGTGCTAGTATTTCTGTTTTCGGGAAACTCGTTGCTTCTAAAGGTTCAGGCCAAGCGATTGAATTGTTGGCTGATAAAATTGAAGTTCTTGGGATTGCTAATCCTGATGAATATCCTTTACAACCAAAACAACATTCTCTAGAGTTTTTAAGAGAGAAAGCTCATCTTCGATTTAGAACCAACACTTTTAGTGCGGTTTTCAGAATTCGTCACGCGATGAGTTTTGCAATACATCAGTTTTTTAACGACAGAGGATTTGCTAATCTTCACACCCCAATTATTACGGGATCCGATTGTGAAGGTGCTGGTGAAATGTTCTCCGTAAGCACCTTAGATAAGCTAAACACCCCACTTACCGAGGATGGTGCTATTGATTATAGCCAAGACTTTTTCGGGAAAGAAACCAATTTGACTGTGTCGGGTCAATTGGAGGCTGAAATGGCTGTAATGGGATTAGGTAAGGTCTTTACTTTTGGCCCAACATTTAGAGCTGAAAATTCAAATACTACACGCCATTTAGCAGAATTTTGGATGGTAGAGCCCGAAGTTGCTTTTGCCGATTTAGAGGAAGATATGGACTTGGCTCAAGACATGCTTCAACATCTTTGTTCTTATGCTTTGAGCAATTGTAAAGATGATCTTGAATTTTTAGATAATAGAATTCAGGAAGAAGAGAAAAATTTAAAGAAAGAAGATAGACAACCAATGGGGCTTGTAGAAAAGCTACAATTTGTTGTTGAGAACGATTTCGAGCGCATTACTTATACCGAGGCTTTCGATATATTAAGAAATTCGAAGCCTAACAAGAAGAAGAAATTTGAATATTTGATTGAAGAGTGGGGTGCCGATTTCCAATCGGAGCACGAACGATATTTGGTTGAAAAGAAATTTAAGAAACCTGTAATTATTACCGACTACCCAAAAGACATTAAAGCTTTTTATATGCGTCTGAACGACGATGGGAAGACCGTTAGAGCAATGGATGTGTTGTTCCCTGGTATCGGAGAGATTATTGGTGGCTCACAAAGAGAAGAACGCCTAGATGTTCTCAGAAGCCGTATGGCCGAGATGGATATCCCCGAGGAAGAAATGTGGTGGTATATCGATTCTCGCAAATTTGGTACGGTACCTCATAGTGGTTTCGGACTTGGTTTTGAACGCTTGGTATTGTTTGTTACTGGAATGGCGAATATTAGAGATGTTATCCCTTTTCCAAGAACGCCCAAAAACGCTGATTTTTAAGAGATGTTAAAACAGTCCTTACACCAGAAACTTCTACAAAAACTTTCTCCTCAACAGATAAAGTTGATGAAGCTTATACAGCTTCCAACAATCGAGCTTGAGGATAAAATTAAGGAAGAGTTGGAGGCAAACCCAGCACTCGATGAAGGGGCTGAAGATCTTGAAAAACCAGAATTTGAAGATTATGAAGAGCGCGAAGATAGTCGTATAGAAGCAGACGAAATAAATATAGACGAGTATTTAAGCGATGATGAAGTTCCGCGTTATCGCTTAGTGGCTAATAATTATAGTGCCGACGATGAGGACAAGTCTATGCCTGTTGCAATGGGAGAGAGTTCTACAGAGATTCTAGAGGCACAGCTAGGCCTGCGTCCACTCAATGAAGATGAGTATCGAATTGGCGCATACCTAGTGGGCTGTATCAACGATAATGGTTATATCCGCAGAGAAATATCCGCGATCGTAGATGACCTAGCCTTTAATCAGAATATCATTTGCACTGAGCAAGAAATATTGTCGGTGCTCGAAGTGATTCATGATCTTGACCCTCCAGGAATTGGCGCAAGAAATCTGCAGGAATGTTTGTTGATTCAATTGAAAAGAAAAACAGATACTCCATATACAGAACTAGCTTTAAAAATTGTTGAGTCTCATTTTAATGAGTTGTCTAAAAAGCACTATGACAAACTGATTTCTCGACTTGGCATCAACAAAGAGACGTTAAAGGCGGTTGTTGCCGAAGTATCCAAATTAAACCCTAAGCCTGGAACGTCATTATTTACTTCTACTCGCATCGTGCAACATATTATTCCTGATTTCAGCATTACTATTTGCGATGCTGAATTAGAACTCAATATGAATGTGGGGAATGTTCCTGAGTTGAAGGTTAATAAGTCTTTTCAGGAGATGTTGCAAACCTATAAAGAGCACGGAGGGTCACAGGATAAAGGGCAAAAAGATGCGGTGTTCTTTGTCAAACAAAAGCTAGATGCTGCAAAGTGGTTTATCGATGCTATTAAGCAAAGGCATAGAACACTGATGCTTACTATGACCTCAATTATGGCCTTTCAAGAAGAATATTTCCTTACAGGAGATGAGCGATGTTTGAAACCTATGATTTTGAAGGATATTGCCGAAAAGGTGAATATGGATATTTCAACGGTTTCCAGAGTTGCTAATAGTAAGTATGTGGATACTCCTTACGGCACTTTTTTGATAAAGACCTTTTTCTCTGAGTCGATGAAAAATGTAAAAGGAGAGGATGTTTCAACAAAAGAAATTAAGAAAATTTTAGAGGAAGTAATCGGTGTTGAGGATAAGCTTAAACCTCTTACAGATGCTCGTTTAATGGAAATTCTAATTGAAAAAGGCTATCCTATCGCCCGAAGAACTGTTGCAAAATATCGCGAGCAGTTAAATATTTCTGTTGCAAGATTGCGTAAGGAGATATAATTCTAAACTTCTTTCCCTACTATTTTGCTTAAGTCGCCTCAATTTAGTACTCATTTTTTATTTATTTAGTAGTGTCTAAAGCCTTTAGTTACCTATATATTTAACTTCATAAACTTCTTGATTGTAGATGCTTGTGCTTTGAAAATTGATTATTCCGATTCATTTAACTATATTTGGTCGTTAAGCATTTACCATTGATAAATCCCCCCACATGAAATCAAAGGCTATAAACTTGAATTGTGACACCTTGTTATCCGCAGCGTCTATGCTAAAGGTGCTTGGTCATCCAATTCGGATTTCTATCGTTCAGCTATTGGAGCGAACTCCTGAGTTGACTGTTTCTGAGATTTTTAAATCTCTGAAAATTGAGCAGGCGATTGCCTCTCATCATCTCAATACCCTCAAAAATAAAGGCATATTAAACTCTCAGCGTTCTGGGAAAAACACGTACTATTCTTTAAAGCATGAGAGTTTAATAGATATAGTTAGACATATTTATGTTTGTCAAGTACCTTAAGTGCTTTGATATTAGAGTTTTGCAGCGCCTTTTGGCGTTTTTTTTTGGCATAATCTTGGCAATTAATACTTAAAATTCTCTCTATGAAACGTCTATTATCTATTCTATTAAGTTTTTGTGCTCTGCAAATTACCGCGCAAAACACTTCATTTAATTCCTTTAACAATTCTTCAAAGTCTAGCTCTTTGGAATTGCAGATTGGTGAATTACGATTCCAAACAATTGATACGCGACAAGGAGACTTCACTGTTTTGTGGGTAGAAGGATTGGCCAAGTCTTATGATTTGTCGAATCCAGATTTACCTGTTTTTAGTAAGTTAATTGAAGTGCCAAAAACAGGAGCAATCAATTATAGCATTACAAGTTTGTCAGAGTCGATAGTTGATATGGCTGCTCAAGGATTTCATAATGAATTGATACCTTCTCAAAGGTCAATCTTTAAGAATGAGAACCCTGATAAAATACCATTCTTATATAACGAAGATGTTTATTCTAAGGATGTCTTTTATACTCAAGAACTAGTTTCTATTGAGAGGCTTGGAACGATGCGTGGCAAAACTCTTGCGCGAATCCAAATAGCGCCTTTTGCTTATAACCCTTTAACAAATGAGCTAAAAATTATTGATGATATCGAAATTCAAATTTCATTTGAGAATGAAATAAAAGCACTTGCTAATCCATACCAATCCAAAGAGTTTCAGTCTAATTATCTTAAAGTTATCAATGTACAGTCGAATGCAAAGCACGACTTTAGTACAGAACCAGTAAGGATGATAATTCTTTCAGACCCTATGTTTCAGGAAGCTTTACAAGATTTTATTGCTTGGAAGCGCAGAAAGGGATTTGATGTGATTGAATTCTACAAAGGGCAAGATGGTGTAGGTTCGAGTTTCGAGACCATGAAAGCTAATGTGCAAGCATTGTATGATAATGCTACTGAACAAGAGCCAGCGCCTACTTATTTATTGATTGTGGGTGATCATGATCAAATCCCGTCTTTTAACACAGGAGATCATGTTTCTGATTTATACTACTGTGAGTTTGATGGGAATGGAGATTATTTCCCGGAAATGGTTTACGGTCGTTTTTCAGCAAATAGTATTTTGGAGTTGAACCCTCAACTTGAGAAGACAATGATGTACGAGCAATATACCATGACAGACCCTTCTTATTTAGATGAGATGTTATTGGTGGCGGGGGTTGATGCAAGCTTTGCCCCTACGCATGGGAATGGTCAAATTAATTACGGAACAGAGTATTATTTCAATACAGCACACAATCTAACTACTTATACTTATTTGTATCCAGAATCAGCAAGTTCAGCCGCAGAGGCTGCCATTATTGATTATGTTGATGGCGGTGTTGGTTTTGCTAACTATACAGCGCACTGTAGTGCAGACGGTTGGGCCGATCCAAATTTTGGGGTTGCAGATGCAAATGCTTTAGAAAATGAAGAACAAGTTGGATTGATGATAGGGAACTGTTGTCAATCGAATGTGTTTAATGGCCTTACTTGTTTTGGAGAGGCTTTGTTAAGAAACTCTAAAGGGGGTGCCGTAGGTTATATTGGGGGCTCTAATAATACCCTTTGGGACGAAGATTACTATTGGGGGGTTGGGAATGGTCCAGTAAGCGCAAACCCAACTTACGAAGAAACTTCAGCGGCTGCTTACGATTGTACTTTCCATGAAAATGGTGAGCAAGAGCAGGATTGGACTTTAACTCAAGGTCAATTAATGTTTGCAGGTAATCTTGCTGTTACTGAATCAGGAAGCTGGAGTACACAATACTATTGGGAAATTTATCACTTGTTGGGAGATCCTTCCGTTATGACATACTATGGAGTTCCTTCACCATTAACGATTAATCACAGTGAGGCTCTTTTGGTAGGCTCTTCATCCTTGTTAGTGAATGCTGAACCTTATACTTATGTTGCTTTAAATCAAGCAGGCCAATTATTAGACGCTTCTTATACGGATGCTTCTGGTTCTGTTCTGTTTAATTTTGATCCGCTTAGCTCTGTGGATAACCTTGAAGTAGTAGCAACTAAACAGAATAAACAACCTTATATAGGTTCTATAACAATGATGTCCCCTGATTCACCTTTTGTATCTTTTAATGACTTAGTGGTTAATGATACCACTGCTAATGGGAATGGGATTATTGAAAATGGGGAATCTTTTAGTTTAGATTTAACTATGTTAAACTATGGATTGGTCGGAACTCAAGGAGTGCAGGTGGAAGTTAGTTCAGAGAACATCGCGGTTCAAATTTCCTCAGGTCTAATTTCATTTGGCGATTTTAATGCTGAAGAATCGATTACTGTTATTGATGCACTTGCAATTAGTTTAAGCGGAACATTCCAAGATCAAGAAGTGGTTACACTTGTTTTCACTACTACTGATGCTGATGGAAATCAATGGGTGACCTATGGTAACTTTATTGTGAATGCTCCTAGTCTTGAATTTGCTTCTCACTCAATTAGCGATACTGATGGTAATGGTTTCATTGACTTCGGAGAGTTGGCTGAGATTACATTCAATTTGGCTAATGTTGGACACGCTACAAGTTTGGATGGTATAGTCTCACTCAGCACGAACCTAGCTGCGCTTCAAATCGTTGATCAAGAAATTAGTTTCAGCTCTATAGCAGATAATGGTCAAGTGTCAATACTATTAACAGTAGTTTTAGATGAGGACGCACCTGTGGGGGTTGATTATCAAATCCAAGCTCAAGCGATGTCTGAGGATGGTTATTCTGCAGCTTATAACATTGACTTAGCCACTTCTAATTGTGCTACTGGGGCTATGGAGGTAATGCTTATGTTCGAAACGGATTCATATGGAGAGGAAATTTCTTGGACGATGACTGATGCAAGTGGAGCTACCTTAGGCGAAATGTCTGAAGGTAGCATGAGCAGCTCTCAATTATACGAAGAGGTTTTCTGTATGGATAACAATACCTATATGACTTTTGAGGTAGTTGACTCTTATGGTGATGGTGTTTATTCTGAAGGATATTCAATTATAATATGTGGTGAAACAGTGGCAACTGGTAGTGTTTATCAGTACGGAGAAACAGTTTCATTTATTGCTGGATGCGATCAAACTTTAGCAACTGGATGTACAGACCCTGAATCTTCAAATTACGACCTTAATGCAGTAGTTGACGATGGTTCTTGTGTTGAGGTTTCTTTGGAAGAATTCGCTAATGAAATTCACATCTATCCAAACCCTGCTACAGAGACAGTGTTTGTTGAGGCAGATTATCTATTAATAGAGCAGGTTTTAATGATGGATATTTCTGGAAAAGTGCTTTATCAGGCTACTCCAAATGCGCTACGATTAGAAATTAATACCAGAGAATTTGACCCTGGATTCTATATGTTAAATATTCAAGTCAAAGGAGCTAAAACACTAATAAAACAGCTGATTATTCTTTAAGTTGATAAAATAAAAAACCACCCATTTGGGTGGTTTTTTATTGATATATTTACCGTCTTAATAATGGTAACTAATTGCAATTCAATATTTACAGCTTAAATAATGAGCTTTGGTAGGCTTGATTTGCAGGCCCTTAAAGGCCTTAACTTAAACTTAACATTAGGTTTATTTTAGTTTAACTGAATACTTCGCTTTATGGTCTTTCTTTGTACTAAGAAATTAAACAAGACTAAGAGATGAGTACTACTACAGTAAAAAGAATAGAGATTAGCAAGTTTTTATACGCAGCTATTTTAGTGGCGGTTTACACTATTGCAGTTATCGCATAATTCTATCGCTAATTTTATATTTGAATTAAGATGAAAAGACTAATCAGACGATTTAGTTTTCCAGTGTCTTTTTGGGTTCAAAAAGACGAAAAATCTTTCCTTTCATTTGTTATTGTAGCCTTTATGTTGGCTATGTTTGTGACACCTTATCCTCAAATTGCTATGTGGGTAGGGTTTTTATTTGCTGCTTATGCTGCTGTTGCAAACGATAGTATTCAAACATTAGGAACTTTTATCGCTTCAAATCAAGATAAGAAGTGGTGGGTGCTTTGGTTGTTTATCGGAAGTATCTTCTTATTTACTGTTGGATATAGTTGGCTTTTTAGTGATACAGTTGGTGCTTTTGATGCCGCGGGAAAAGTTATTGGCGATGGAGTTGCTGATGGTGATGTTTCACACGGGCGATTGTTGTCAAAAGGTTTCGATGAGGAACCTAAAGAGTTCCATTTCTTGCAGATTGCTGCTCCTATATTTCTTTTAATACTAACGCGTTTAAGAATGCCTGTTTCTACAACATTCATTCTTTTAACTTCATTTGCTACTGTTCCTGCTGCTATTGGGCAGGTGTTGGCGAAAAGCATGAGTGGGTATATTCTTGCCTTTTTCTTAGGGGTAACGATCTTTTTAGTAATCTCTAAATACGCAAAGAAATACTTTGTTGGTGAAGCTAAGTTTGGTTGGACTATAGCTCAATGGATTACTTCCGGAACACTTTGGTCGGTATGGTTGATGCAAGACGCTGCTAATATTGCTGTTTATCTTCCAAGAGACTTGAAGTTTAGCGAGTTTATGGGCTTTGCTATGGTAGTGTTTATAGGATTAGGTTTACTGTTTTATTATAAAGGTGGTAGAATTCAAAAGATTGTAACTGAGAAGTCTGTAATTACTGATGTTCGCTTTGCTACGATTGTTGACTTTATTTACTGTATCATTTTATTCTACTTTAAACTATATAGCTCGGTGCCTATGAGTACTACTTGGGTATTCATCGGTTTATTAGGTGGTCGCGAAGTAGCCATGGCAATACGTAAAACAGGCTCACATAGCTTTGGGCACTCAGTAAAGTTAGTATTAAAGGATTTCTCTTATGCGATGATTGGTTTGATTATTTCGATTGCAATTGCAATTGGTGTAAACGATCAGCTTTCATTAGCATCTATGATGGAAACAATACCTACCGAATTTGCTTCAGGAATCACTAAGTTCTTCTCTAGGATAGGCCTTTAAGATAAAATGAAAGTCCCCCCGAGTAATCGGGGGGACTTTTTTTATGCCTCAATATTGCGTACTTTTATATGATATAATGATTATTAATATAATATTTATCGCAATGAAATTACTATTCTTAACAGTTGTTAGCCTTTTTACATCTATACTATTTACTCAACCAGCGCCACCCCCTGCAGGTGGTAATGGGAACTCGGGAGCACCCATTGATGAGTATTTTAATTGGGGCTTATTAATTGCTTTTGCAATCTTTGCACTCTACAAAGCCTTAAATTTTTATATTTACAAAAAAGCAAGTTCACATGAATCAGAAGAACTATCGAATCCTTCTCGTAGATGACGAAAAAGACATCTTAGAATTTTTAAGCTATAACTTAAAGAAAGAAAATTTTGAGGTAGCCACTTGTTCTAATGGCCATACGGCATTGGCTATGCTCGATGAGTTTAATCCACATTTAGTAGTATTGGATGTGATGATGCCCGAAATGGATGGTATTGAAACTTGTGAAGCTATTCGTTCTAATCCTAAGTACGATAACATTCTGATTACCTTTCTTACCGCTCGCTCCGAAGATTATTCGCAGGTGGCAGGTTTAGAAGCAGGGGCCGATGGTTATATCAACAAACCAATTAAACCGAAAGTACTCATAAGTAGAGTAAAGGCTCTTTTGAGAAGAAAGTCGAGTATGCCTATTGAAAACGAATCATTAGTTATTCAAATTGGTGATTTGTGTATCGATAGAGAGCGTTATGTAGTCACCCTCGAAGATAATCCTTTATCTCTTCCCCGTAAAGAGTTTGAGATTCTATTTTTATTGGCCAATAAGCCAGGTATAGTATTTAATAGAGAGGAAATATTCGATAAAATTTGGGGCGACGGTGTAGTAGTTGGTGAGCGTACCATAGATGTTCACGTTCGTAAGTTGAGAGAGAAATTAGGTAGAGATTATATAGAAACTGTAAAAGGAGTCGGCTATAAATTTAAAGCGGATGAATAATGGTACTCGTTTAATCCGACGCTTCAAATCTAAGATGGATCAATCTTGGTTAGTGGCACTAATATGTTCCTTAGCCTTGATGTTGTTGTTGGGTTTACACCTAGTCATTTTTGATTTTTCATTATCATTTTCTGATTCAGCTCGTTTAATATCTTTAGTGGGGTTCACCAGTTTTATATTGATAAAATGGTTAGTCGATCAGTTTATTTATAATAAGATTAAGTTGATCTACAAAAATATTCACGATTTTAAATCCAAACCTGGTGACTATAAAAATGTGGGTTTACGACAGGCCAACAGAGATGTGAATAAATGGAATATCGAAAGAGAACAAGAGATTCGAAAATTACATATTCGCGAGAGTTACCGTCGTCAGTTTGTGGGGAATGTTGCTCACGAATTAAAGACTCCCATTTTTAATATTCAAGGCTATATCGACACGCTTTTAGATGGGGCTATTGATGACAAAGAAATCAACATAAAGTTCCTAGAACGAACCAATAAGAGTGTAAAACGTATGATCCATATCGTAGAAGATTTGGACGAGATTACCAAGTTGGAAGCAGGCTCAATTACAATAAGTGAACAGCCAATCGATGTAATTGATTTGATTGCAGATGTGATTGATTATGCTGAGTTAAAAGCTAAAAAGAGAAATGTTAATCTTCATATAAAAGATCCACAACGCAATAAGTATATGGTGCTTGCCGATGCCGAAAAGATCAAGCAAGTATTGGTGAACCTAGTGGTGAATGCAATCAAATATGGTAGGGAAAACGGAGAAGTTATAATCCGCACTTACGATATGCATAAGCATATACTAGTAGAGGTTGCAGATGATGGCTACGGAATTCCTGCGAAACACCTCAACAAACTTTTCGAAAGATTTTATAGAGTCGATACCTCTCGCGATCGTGAACAAGGAGGCTCGGGATTGGGACTTTCAATTGTAAAACACATCATCGAGGCGCATAACCAAACCATTAATGTGAGAAGCACTGAGGGTAAAGGTTCCACTTTCTCTTTTACACTCAAGAAAGCATAATTTAATGAATGATTAACGTTGACTAATTTGTAATTAGATTAATCAGTCATTATTAATTATTGTTTTCAATTACTTCTTTCAGCAAATCATAATTCATTTGCGATTGCACTTGCAAACTACTTTTTAGAAGGTAGAGGAAAGATTTGTAGATGATGTTATTTCCTTCCAAGCTTGAATAAGCTGTAATAGTCGTCCTGTTTTCATCTCCTTCAAAAATGATTTCTACCGAACCAGTAAAAAAGTCGGTTTCCATATCGAAAGCAAACAATTCGTTTTTGCGAATGGCTTTTAGCTCTTCAATAAACTCGTAGGCTTGCCCATCTTGCTCAAATTTCATTAAAAAGCGTGAGCCCGGTCTATGTGGCGCTCCACTTAACACTTCGTGTCCCACGTATCCTATAAGCCATTCTGAAGCTAATGAATCGGTGATAAATGTTCTATATGAGTCTTCTACAGAAGCTTCAATTTCAATGCTATTTTCATATTTCACTTCGCCGTGGAAAAAGCCGAGTGATACGAATGCTAAGCTGATGCAGATTAGGCCAATGAAGGCGAATTTTACAAACTTCATAAGATCTCAATTGTTTATTCAAATATAAGAGGTTCGGTGGTGAATTTGTATTTTTGCCCCATAAAAAGAAAAAGCATTGGGAAAGAATAAACTTAGGAAGTTCGCTGAAAACGAAACCTTTGAAAATATGGTGCAAGCACCACGAACCGATTTGTTGGAAAATGGATTGGATTTAAAAGGAAAATGGCATAAAGAATTCTTCAAGAATGATAATCCCATTGTTTTAGAGTTGGGTTGTGGTAAAGGAGAATATACGGTTGGATTGGGAGAGAAATTCCCTGATAAAAACTTTATTGGTATCGACATTAAAGGTGCTCGAATGTGGCGTGGTGCTCGTACGGCTACAGATAATAAGATGTCGAATATTGGGTTTTTGAGAACGCATATTGAGTTGATCCATAATTGTTTTTCCCAAGGCGAAGTAAGTGAGATTTGGATTACTTTTCCGGATCCTCAAATAAAATATCGTCGTCGTAAAAAACGTTTAACAGCTCCCGATATGTTAGACATGTACAGGAAAGTCTTGTCTGACGACGCCGTAATTCATCTAAAAACAGATTCACAATTCCTTTACGGATATACTTTAGGTATAGTTGAAGGTTACGGACATAAGGTGTTGGATTCTAGTTACGATATTGATAAGCAAAAAGCCGATAATGAGCTTTTACAAATTAGAACCAATTACGAAGGGATCTTTCGCGATAAGGGAATGACTATTACCTACATAAAATTCCAGTTAAATAAGAATGCCTAAACCACTCGAAAAAGAATCATTCTTTGAGCGTTGTTATGATATTGCTCGACGAATTCCTTACGGAATGGTAACAAGCTATGGGGCAATTGCAAAACACCTTGGTGCTGCAAGGTCTGCGCGAATGGTTGGTTGGGCTATGAATAACAGTCATGGTAAAGATATTCCTGCTCATCGAGTAGTCAATAGAGTGGGCTTGTTAACGGGAAAACATCACTTTGATGGTATCAATTTGATGAAACAATTATTAGAAAACGAAGGACATCAATTCGAAGGAGATCAACTACTAAATTTTAAGGAGGTATTTTGGAGTCCTTCTGATTCTTAAACCCTTGATTTTTGTACCTTTGTAAAGCAAAATCGAAGCATGAACATACAGAAGAAACAAATAGAGCTAGCACTTAACAGTGTGAAAGTGAAGGGCGATGAAAAATCGCTGATAGAGAACGGTTTAGTAACGAATATTGTTGTCTTTGGTGACGAAGTGAATGTGGATGTAACCATTCATAATCCAACACTTCACGCCAAAAAGCAGGTCGAGGTAGATATTTTAAAAGCTATTCATGCCGACGTTTATGCTAAAGCCAAAATTACTGTTCGTATTACCGTTGAGGTGAAGAAGGATGAAAACCCTAATTTGATTAGAGGTGAGAGACTGAAAGGTGTAAAAAACATCATTGCAATTGCCTCCGGTAAGGGTGGTGTTGGAAAGTCAACAGTAACAGCAAATTTAGCAATTGGACTTGTCAAGCAAGGCTATAAGGTCGGTTTGGTAGATGCTGATATTTACGGCCCTTCTCAGCATATTATGTTTGATGTAGAGAAAGCGAGACCTGAAGCCTCGAATGTAGATGGAAAGCCGGTAATGATTCCCGTTGAAAGTTACGGGGTGAAACTCCTTTCAATAGGGTTTTTCGCTTCGGGATCTCAAGCAGTAGTCTGGAGAGGTCCAATGGCTACAAAGGCTTTAAATCAGTTGATTAAAGATGCACACTGGGGTGACTTGGATTATTTACTAATCGATTTACCTCCAGGGACGGGAGATATTCACCTGGCTTTAGTTCAGGCAGTGCCAGTAACGGGAGCTGTAATTGTAAGTACACCTCAGAATATCGCCCTTGCTGATGCTAAAAAAGGAGTGGCAATGTTCCAAATGGATAGCATTCAGGTTCCTGTTTTGGGCTTGGTAGAGAACATGGCTTACTTTATCCCTGAAGACCTTCCTGAGAATAAATATTATATCTTTGGAAAACATGGTACTAAAAACCTCGCCGACGATTTGAATTTACCTTTATTGGCTGAAATTCCTTTGGTTCAAGGCATTCGCGAAGCTGCTGATATCGGACATCCTGTAGTGCTCCAAGAAGATAGCCTTTCGGCAAAAGCTTTTATGAATTTAGTAACTAATGTAGTCGAACAAGTTCAAATACGTAATAATGAACAAGAGCCTACTAAGGCAGTTGAAATTACGAATATGGACGGTTGTTCCTCTTAAACGAATACTTATGTCAGTGCATACAGATTCTGGATTAATACAAAAGATTGAACAGGCTTTGGCCGATATCCGCCCCTATTTGGAGTCGGATGGTGGCGACATTTCATTAATTGAGGTGACTCCAGAAATGGTGGTAAAAGTAAAGCTTCATGGCACTTGTGTAAGTTGTAATGTCAATCAAATGACATTAAAAGCAGGTGTTGAGCAATCGATAAAAAAATACGCTCCCGAAGTTAAGGAGGTAGTTAACATAGAAGAGTAAATCGTAAATAAATGACTCAAGTTCACGAAAAACTTGAAAAGGTAACCGTACTTTTTGCAGGAGATTCAGGTGATGGAATTCAATTGACGGGAAACCAATTTGCCAATAATACCGCATTATATGGGAACGACTTAAGTACCTTCCCAGATTTCCCAGCCGAAATACGCGCACCTTTAGGAACCATTGCAGGTGTTTCTGGATTCCAGATTCATTTTGGCTCTGTGGATGTTTACACCCCTGGAGATAGATGTGATGTGTTGGTAGCCATGAATGCTGCTGCCTTAATAAAGAACTTATCTCGCTTAAAAGAGCGTGGAACTATTGTGGTAAATACCTCTGGCTTCGATAAGAGAAACTTGCGCCTAGCCGGTGTCGAAGCAGGGCAAAACCCTTTAGATAATCACAGCTTAGAAGGTTATAAAGTTCACGAGTTCGATGTTACAAAGCTTACACGCGAAAGTCTTAAAGAGTCCCCGTTGGGAACTAAAGACCGCGATCGTTGTAAGAATATGTTCGTTTTGGGATTTGTGTATTGGATGTACAATCGCAAGATTGATTCTTCACTAGAATTTTTGAAGACCAAATTTGCCAGTAAACCAGAAATCTTAGAGGCAAACACTATTGTATTAAAAGCGGGATATCATTTTGCTGATACATGCGAAACCTTCTCGAATCGTTTTGAAGTAAAGCCAGCAAAAATGCCGAGCGGTACTTACCGTAATGTTATCGGTAATCAAGCTACAGCATTAGGTTTAATTGCTGCTGCTCATAAGTCGAAATTAGATTTGTTTTACGGAGGTTATCCAATTACGCCAGCTTCTGATATTCTTCACGAATTGGCAAAGCATAAAAACTTCGGTATAAAAACATTCCAAGCAGAAGATGAAATTGCAGGTATTTGTGCTGCTATTGGCGCTTCTTTTGGTGGCGATTTAGCTGTTACGGCTTCTTCAGGACCAGGAATCGCCTTGAAAGGTGAAGCCCTTGGTTTAGCCTTGATGCTTGAAATTCCATTGGTCATTGTCAATGTACAACGTGGAGGACCTTCTACAGGTTTGCCAACCAAAACTGAGCAAGCCGATTTATTGCAAGCCGTTTATGGTAGAAATGGTGAAGCACCGATTCCAGTCATTGCAGCTACGTCTCCCTCTGATTGTTTTACGATGGCTTATGAGGCTTGTCGTATCGCCATAGAGCACATGACCCCAGTATTCTTATTAACCGATGGTTATATAGCCAATGGAGCAGAACCGTGGAGATACCCTAAGTCTTCTGATTTAGCTGATATCAAAGTAACTTTTGCATCAGAAAGAAAAGCTGATGATGAGGCTTATCGGCCTTATAAACGAAATGAAAAACTCGTTCGTAGTTGGGCTCTTCCAGGAACTAAAGGATTGGAGCATCGCGTAGGAGGTTTGGAGAAAGACAAGGAAACTGGTAATGTGTCTTACGAGCCAGAGAACCATGAATATATGGTGAAAATTCGCGCTGAAAAGGTGGCTAAAATTGCAGAGTACATTCCAAGTCAGGAATTGGATAGTGGTTCCGAAAATTCAAAGCTTCTGGTTGTCGGTTGGGGCTCAACATATGGCGCAATTAAAACCGTAGTTCGCGAACTAGCTATCGAAGGTGTTGATATTGCTCATACCCAGATAAAATACATACAGCCAATGCCAAAAAACTTAGGTGTTATATTATCTAAGTTTGATAAGATTTTAGTGCCAGAGATGAACAATGGTCAGCTTATCAAATTGATTAGAGATCAATATTTGGTTGATGCAAAACCTTTAAATAAAATTAAAGGTGTGCCATTTGAAGCGCGTGAAATTAAAGAGGGAATTCTTAATATGTTGAAGCAATAGTTATGGCTGAAGCAAAAGATATACAAGAAGAAGTTCAAAAGCTAACTGCTAAGGACTTCGTAAGCGATCAAGATATTCGTTGGTGTCCTGGTTGTGGTGATTATTCTATTTTGAAACAAGTGCAAAGTGTAATGCCTGAATTGGGTATTCCTCGCGAGGACATTGTTTTCATTTCTGGAATTGGTTGTTCTTCGCGTTTCCCATATTATATGAATACTTTCGGAATGCACTCCATTCACGGTAGAGCTACGGCTATTGCTAGTGGATTAAAAGCTGCACGTCCCGATTTAAGTGTTTGGTTGATTACCGGTGATGGCGATTCGCTTTCTATTGGTGGGAACCACTTGATTCATTTATTGCGTAGAAATTTCAATCTGAATATTCTCTTGTTCAATAACCAGATTTACGGTTTAACAAAAGGGCAGTATTCACCTACCTCCGAGGTGGGTAAAAAGACGAAATCGACACCTATGGGTTCTATCGATCACCCATTCAATCCTTTGGCATTGTGTATGGGTGCTGAGTCTACTTTTGTGGCTCGTGCACTCGATAGAGAACCAAAGCATTTGCGCAATATTCTAATGCGTGCGGAACAGCATCAAGGAACTTCATTGATAGAAATTTACCAAAATTGCAACATTTTTAATGATGGTGCCTTTGGTGGATTTACGGATAAGCAGACTAAAAAAGACAACAGTCTTTACCTTGAACACGGGCAACCTTTAGTGTTTGGAGTTAAAGAAGATAAAGGAGTGATCTTGGATGGTTTTGAGCCTCGTATTGTTGACTTAACAAGTGGAGAATACGCGAAAGAAGATCTTTGGATTCACGATGAGAAATGTAGGAATAAGGCGAACATCCTTACGCGTTTCTTTGATGATCCGTCAAATGAAGGTGCCTTGCCTCGACCATTTGGTATTTTCTATCAAGAAGATCGTTTCCGCTATGAAGAAGCACTATACGAACAATTAGATACTCTAAAGAAACTCGAAGGGGATCCCAATTTAGATAAACTCTTAGCAGGTTCAAATACCTGGGAAGTAGAATAAATTAAATAAAGCCATTTCATTCGAAGTGGCTTTATTTGTAGAATAAGTGTTTATATAAATGAGTTTATTGAGCTAAGCTGTTTATAATTCTCCTGTGACAATTTTGTATTACAATATAATAATAGACTTATGAATGATTTAATTAAAGCCGAATATGAGACCTTCATATTTGTTTTTAGAGGAAAAAGGTAATTGTAGATGATGGTCTATTGGTGTTATACGATCTAAGAGCCAAAATTTTAGGCGAGTCCTCGAAAAAGAGCATAACTCACAAAATGTGAAGGTTTAAAAAACGCTCCTGATTGCTGTATCCTAACTCCTATTTTAACCCTTCAGGAATCAAACAAACCGGAATAGCTTGCATTTTATGCTGATTAGCACGGTGTAAACGTGTAAAGATTTCAAAGACGTCTTTTTGGCGATTATCAAAACGATTTTCAGTAGACATAGCGTATTGTTCCATCGCCCATTCTAATTCATCGTATGATGCACCTAATTGGTCTTCATCGTTTCTACCATCTGCCCAAAGGCCATCGGTAGGGAGGGCATTTTGAATAGAGTATACAATCCCTAGTTCTTTAGCCAAGGCAAAAACTTCCGACTTCATTAAATCGGCAATAGGACTAATATCTACACCGCCATCTCCGTATTTGGTAAAAAATCCTACTCCAAAATCCTCTATCTTATTTCCAGTACCCGCCACCAACATACCATTGCTTCCTGCGTAGGCATATAATGTAGTCATGCGTATTCGTGCACGAATATTTGCCATAGTTAAATCGCTTTTTATTTTTTCAGCAATTGAGCCGGAAAGTGTATCGAAAGTATCGCTGAGTTTAACATTAACTGATTGAACATTCGAGAATTTTGATTTCAACCATTCAATATGCTCTTTCGATCGGTTGAACTCTGAATTGTATTGGTGAATGGGCATTTTAATACATAAAACGGGTTTTCCTGTTAATGCGCAAAGTGCTGAAGTTACGGCAGAATCAATCCCTCCAGAGATACCAATCACGAATCCCTTCGTTTTTGATGATTCGGAATACTCCTTTAACCAATGGGTGATATGTGTTATGATATTTGCAGTTTTCATAGAGTCTATATGAATGAAGGCACAAATTTAATAAAAATGCTATCGTTCATTGCACTTCCTTCGCGAGAATTAATGATAAATCATATCACTTTGTTACTTTTGTCTTCTCATAATCAGATTAAATGATACGTTTCTACTGCTTTATATTAGGCTTTTGTTTTTTAGTTGTTTCATGTGCTAATGATACGACACCAAGAGTGGATAATGTGATTCCTAAAATCAACATTTCTCATTTCGATCATGTATTTTTTGATATGGATAGCAATAATCTGGAGATTGAATTACTTGATTTGGAAGAACGATTTCCTTTGTTTTTCTCTGATTCGCAAAGCGATGAGATGATTATAAGCCGTTATTACGACCCTGAGATGAGAGAGCTAGAAAAATCGGTTGATTCAGTTTTTGCCGAAACTGAATCTCTAGAAGCGGAACTCTATGAAGCCTTCCAATATTTCTATCATTATTTTCCTTCAAGCGATTCCATGGAGATTTATACATGGATTTCAAATTTTGAATATTTAGATCCCATTGTTGTTTCTGGGAATACCATCTTGGTGTCATTAGATATGTATTTGGGTAAAGAGTCTCAGTTTTATCAAACAGCACCCGACTATTTGAAAGAGTCCTTTGATAAAGATTATCTGAGTTCCGATGTGTTTTATCATTATTTCTCCCAGCATATTCCTCATCCTACAGAGAATACTCTTTTAGCTTCGATGTTGTATTATGGGAAGATCTATTATTTGTGCGATTTGATTTTGCCGAATTTAAACGATCATTATAAAATTGCTTATACTGCTCAGCAATTTGATTGGTGTAATGCCAACGAAGGACTCCTTTGGGCTAGTTTAATCGATCAAAATGTATTATTTTCTACTGATGCTCAAAATAAACAGCGATTTATTGATGAGGCCCCTTTCTCAAAATTCTATAGTAACTTCGACCTGTCGTCACCTGGTAGAGTTGGTAGATGGTTGGGTTGGCAAATTATCAAATCTTATACAGAGGGGCATCCCGAAATAAGCCTCATTGAATTGATGCATGAGCAAGATGCTCAAAAGTTGTTGCGTGAATCACGATACAAACCTAAACACTAAGTTGTGAAAGAATCAGAAATTAATATCAAGATTTCCTTAGATGAAAATAAGGTGCCGGAGCAAATTCATTGGACGGCCAAAGATGCTGGCGAGGTGAATCAGAAGTGTGAGGCGATCTTACTTTCGCTGTGGGACGATAAAAAACAAAACTCTTTACGTATCGATCTTTGGACTAAAGATATGAAGGCCGATGAGATGAAGGTTTTCTTTCACCAAACGCTTACTGCTATGGCAGACACCTTTGAACGAGCTACTGGCGAGGAAAAAATGGCTGGTGATATGCGTCGCTTCTGCCAATATTTTGGCGAAGAGCTAAAATTGATGCAAGACATTAAAAAGAAATAGTAGAAATACTAGTGATGAAAAAAGCTCGTTAATTTTGATCATCTCAATTAACAAGTTTTTTTTACTTAATACTGATATCTATAACTGATCTTTAACCAGTCCGTTGGTATGATCAATAAAGTTTAAGATTTCAAGTTTACCCAATCCGCTTTCAGCAGAGCTCCTAAATGTCTGTGGAATTTCTTCCCATGTTTTGAGCATCTCCGTGCGATACTTAGATATGTTTTTGTTGAGTTCGGAGCTCGATAACTTATCCATTTTGGTGAATACAATCACAAAGGGAATTTGCTTCTGCCCAAGCCATTCCATAAAAATCATATCGTTCTTTTGTGGCTCATGACGTGAGTCGACGAGTACAAAGGTACAGATGAGATTCTCTCTAGCTTCAAGATATTCATAAATGAACTTGGCAAATATCGAACGATCTTTCTTGGAAACTTTCGCATATCCATAACCTGGTAAATCCACCAAAAACCATTCTTTATTAATCTTGAAATGGTTGATGAGTTGAGTTTTCCCTGGCTTACCCGAAGTTTTTGCAAGCTTTTTGTGGTCCGTAAGCATATTAATCAACGAAGACTTTCCTACATTCGAACGACCAATAAATGCATATTCAGGAATGCGTTCTTTAGGACATTTATTAATATCGGTATTGCTGATAACAAATTCAGCGGATTTGATTTTCATCTTATTGGTGCTTATTCAACCACTCAACACATGTATTGGCAAAATCTATAGGGTGCTCCATCATTGGTGCATGTCCACATTTATCGAACCAATGTAATTCAGAGTTTGGAAGAAGTTTGTGGAATTCTTCGGCTACCTCAGGAGGAGTTACACCGTCATTTTTACCCCATAATAAACATGTCGGAAGTGTCATATTTGGAAGGTCTTTAGCCATATTGTGGCGGATTGCTGATTTAGCAATCGCTAATATTCGAATAATCTTTTCTCTCGAGTTTACCGATTCGAACACTTCATCAACCAATTCTTTAGTAGCTACAGCAGGGTCATAAAAAACATTCTGTGTTTTTTCTTTAATGTAGTTGTAGTCTTCTCTGCGAGGGAACGTGTTACCCATCGCTTTCTCATATAAGCCAGAGCTACCAGTTAATATTAGGTTTTTAACTAAATCTGGATGGTTTTTAGTGTATATGAGGCCTACATGCCCACCTAGTGAATTACCTAATAGAGTAACATCTTTTAGCTCCAAATCCTTTATGAAATCTTCAAGGAATCGTGAAATCCCTTTAGCACTCGTTTTTAATAAGGGTAATGTATAGATAGGTAGTGATGGGATAAGTACTCTATAACCTCCTTCAGCAATAATTCTAGCTGTTTTTTCAAAATTACTTAAGGCACCCATTAGACCGTGTAGGAAAATTACAACTGGTCCTTCTCCTAAATCTACATACTCGTATGCGCCGTCTTTTACTATTTCGTATTTCATAAATAAGAATTTTCAAGTGCAAAAATACTCATTTATATATTAATCGAATTGTCGTTCTGACTATTTCGTATTTCAGCTATTTCGAGGCTATTATTCAGACTTATTCACACTAGGTGGAAAAGTAGTGGGGAAAGTTTTCAACAATGTGGTAAAAAGTGGTAAAAAGTGGTATATATTTGTAATTGTTTAAAAGGAAGCTCTCTGAGTATGAAAAGTTTAATCGGAATGTACGAATGTAAAGTAGACACTAAAGGGCGTTTGACTTTGCCGTCTAGTTTGAAGAGGCAGTTGTCTGCGGTTCTTCAGGAGGGCTTCGTATTGAAACGGTCAGTTTTCAACTCTTGTTTGGAGCTTTATCCAATGGCTGAATGGGAAGCTGTAATCGGTGATGTAAACAAGTTGAATCGTTTTGTGAAAAAGAACAACGACTTCATTCGCATGTTTACAGCTGGTGTAAGAATGGTAGAGCCAGATGGAAATGCACGAATTCAAATCCCTAAGGATTTGATTAAATATGCAGGAGTCGAAAAGCAAATTGTTTTGGCTTCTGTTGGTAATATCGTTGAGATTTGGGATAAGGATCAGTACGAAGCGGCTATAAATGATGCTGATATTGATTTCAGTGCTTTGGCTGAAGAGGTAATGGGACGAATGGAAAAAGGAGGAGCTGATGTCTGAATATCACGATCCAGTATTGTTGAGTGAGTGCTTGGAAGGTTTAAATATCTCCCCAGAAGGAACTTATGTTGATGTTACTTTTGGTGGCGGTGGTCATTCTAGTGCCATCGTAGAGCAATTAAAAGGTGGGCACTTATATGCCTTCGATCAAGATGAAGACGCGCTAAAGAATGAATTGGACGACGATCGATTTACGCTAATCAATTCCAATTTTAGATATCTAAAGAACGGACTTCGAATGTATGGAGTGAAGCAGATAGACGGCTTATTGGCTGATTTGGGAGTTTCATCTCATCAGTTTGATGTTCCAGACCGTGGTTTTTCTATTCGTTTTGAAGCCGATTTGGATATGCGAATGGATCAGGCATCTGATTTAAATGCTTACAAGGTTATAAACGAGTACGAACAAGAAGATTTAAGAAACATCTTAAAGCGTTATGGTGAATTAAAACGCCCCGGAACCGTAGCTCGTATTATTTGTGAAGCAAGAGTTGAAAAGCCTATTGCTACCGTTAATGAGTTGAAAGCACTCTTAAGTCCTTTGGCTCCAAAGATGCTCGAAAATAAATTTTTCGCACAAATTTTTCAGGCGATACGCATCGAAGTAAACGATGAGCTTAATGCGCTTAGAGAAATGCTGATACATGCCCAAGAGATTTTAAAGCCAGGAGGTCGATTGGTGGTGATTTCTTACCATTCATTAGAAGATCGTTTGGTGAAGAACCTCATTCATAAGGGGAATTTCGAAGGAGAATTAAAGCAAGACTTTTTCGGAAACAAGCTATTGAGCTTTAAGAAGATCAGTCGAAAACCTATTCTTCCGACCGAAGAAGAAATACAAAGAAATAACCGCGCTCGGAGTGCAAAGCTAAGAGTGGCAGAAAAACTATAAGTCTTGACAAAGTCTAACTGGAACGAGTTGTTAAAAGTGGCTGGAAATCGCTTCAATGATTTCCGAGCTAAAAGACTCGCCTCCAAAAGTTTGTTGGTGACTTCCTGGAGAATGATACTGTTCATTTCAACATTAGCCATTCTCGTTATTTACAGTTCTCATAAAGTAGATCAAAAGGTAATTCACATTGCCAAACTCAATGAAGAGTTGAAAGAATTGCGCTCTATGCATATTGATATGCGTACGCGCCTCATGTCGCTTAGTAAGTCAACTAAAGTGGCAGAAGATGTTCAAAGTTTAGGCTTACAAGAGTCGATGCAGGCACCTTATAAGATATTGATGAAAGACTAAAAATGAAGGAGAAAAAAGCCATATTCACCCGCGTGATGTTGATTACTACGGTAATCATAGTTGTTGCTGTGGCTATATTTTTAGAACTTCTAAGTCTGCAAGCCGAACTCTCGGAGGAGGTTGCCTTAAATGATCCTATTATCCAACTCAGAGAAATCCCTTCACCTCGTGGGAATATTTACGATTTAAAAGGAAATTTATTGGCTACATCAATGCCAGTATATTCTATAGCTATTGATGCTACACAAGCTTCCGATACATTGTTCGAAAATAATTACAGAGCCTTAGCGAGTCAGTTGTCGAATTTATTTGGCGATTTAAGCTCTTCGGAATATGCGAAGAAACTTTTGCATGCTCGCAGAAACAATAAGCAATACCTGCGATTACAAACTCGAGTTCGCTATTGGGAATTACAAAAGGTTAAAAGCTTCCCAATTTTAAAAGAAGGTCGGTACAACGGCGGTTTTGTTTATACACAACAAACAGAGCGCACAAAGCCTTTTGGTTATCTCTGCGATCGTACGATTGGATATGGCAGAGATGTAAGTGATGTGGGGCTTGAAAAAGCATACAATCACCATTTGAAAGGTGTGAGTGGTTTGCAGTTAATGCAAAAGATAAACGGTGGTGTTTGGAAACCATTGAGTAATACGCAAGATGTAGAGCCTATTGTGGGTAGTGATGTTTATGCCACTATTGATATTCGAATTCAAGATATTGCTCAAACTGCTCTTTTGAAGAGTTTGGAAAAGTTTGAAGCTAAAAATGGTTCTATTATTTTGATGGATGTTAAAAGTGGCGCAATCAGAGCCATGTCGAGTTTAGCGCGTACCACCGAAGGTAAATATGCCGAGAAGTTTAACTATGCGATTGGTGCTGCTCAAGAGCCGGGATCTACCTTCAAACTGGCATCTCTTTTAGTAGCCCTCGAGGATGGAGTAGTTGATACTGCCACGATTGTCGATACTCAAAATGGTGCTTTCAAATTTTATGATAAAACTATGAAAGACTCCAATTATCATCGAGGGGGTCATGGTAAGATTAGCATTGCCGAAGCATTTCGTGTTTCATCAAACATCGGTATTGCACGCACTATTAATGATAATTACAAATCCCATCCTCAAACTTTCATCGATCGTTTAGCGCGGTTAGGGATTACCAATAAGTTGGATTTTGAATTATTAGGGGAAGCCGAACCCAGGATTAAGAACACAGATGACCCTAGTTGGTCAGGAGTTTCTTTGCCATGGATTGCTTTCGGATACGAGCTAGAAATGACCGCTCTGCAGATGCTTGCTTTGTATAATGCCGTTGCCAACAATGGGGTGATGGTAAAGCCACGATTAGTGGATAGAGTGATGCGAGGAGAAAGATTGTTGGAAACAAGAAGTGTGGAGGTATTGAATCCGAGTATCTGTTCTGAACAGACAAATAAGATATTACAAGAGCTTCTTGAAGGTGTAATAGAAGAGGGGACAGCTCGAAATATTTACTCTAAGAAATATTCATGCGCAGGAAAAACGGGTACTGCTAAAATTGCAAGTCACGGTTCTTATGGAGCCGATTATCGCGCTTCTTTTGTGGGGTATTTCCCTGCCGATGAGCCTAAGTATTCTTGTATAGTGGTTGTGTCGGAACCGAAAAAGGAGATTGGCTTTTACGGAAATATAGTTGCTGCTCCTGTTTTTGCTGAGGTGCGCAATTTATTATATGCCGAAGAGGCCGTAGATGTCCCGCTATTGGCTGAAGATAGTGAAACAAAGGCTTGTATTGCAAGAGCAGAAGAGTTGAAGGGTATTCAGCGTCTGCTTTCAGAAGGTTCAGAGGGTGGATTTAATACCACGGATTGGCTGAGGTATTCTGCAGACAGCGAATTAGAAGAATTGGATTTAGAAGAAGGGCTGATGCCTAATTTAAAAGGAATGAATGCCATGGATGCAGTTTTTCTGCTCGAAAACATGGGCCTTCAAGTAAGTATGAGTGGGAAAGGAAAGGTTTGGGAACAATCTTTAAAAGCTGGTCATAGAATTCAAGAAAACGAAAAAGTACTGTTAAGGTTATCATAGATGAAACTGCTTAAAGACATATTGTACAAAGTAGACCTCGATCGAATCGTGGGGAATACCAATGTAGCTATTCCTCATATGTGTTTCGATTCGCGTCAAGTACAAAAGGATTCGCTTTTCATCGCTCTAAAGGGTAGCCTTACCGATGGGCACAACTTCATCCAGCAGTCGATTAAGCAAGGTGCTTTGGCAATTATTTGTGAGGAGCTTCCTTCCGATATAAATGATAAGGTCGTTTATATAAAAGTTAAAGATTCTTCGAGAGCTTTGGGTGTTGTTGCTTCCAACTTTTATGACAATCCTTCTGAGAAATTGAAATTAGTCGGGATTACAGGAACCAACGGAAAAACTACTGTTGCCACTTTATTGCATAACCTTTTCCAGGCTTTGGGTTATAAAGCGGGTTTGTTGTCTACTGTCGTTTATAAAATAGGGTCTAAATCGATAGACGCCTCTCATACTACTCCGGATGCAATTCGATTAAATGCCATGTTGAATGATATGGTGCTCGAAGGTTGTAAGTACTGCTTCATGGAAGTGAGCTCTCATGCAATTCACCAAGGTCGTATTGCAGGTTTGGATTTTGATATCGCAGCTTTCACAAATATAAGTCGTGATCATCTGGATTACCATAAAACCTTCGACGATTATATTCTTGCGAAGAAAATATTCTTTGATGGTTTGAAGAAAGAAGCAGTTGCATTGGTGAATAAGGACGATCGTCATGGAGCAACTATGTTGCATCACACAAAGGCTACCAAAAAATCATTTGGACTTCGATCGATTGCCGATTATAAGTGCCGTGTTATTGAAAATCAATTTTCAGGATTACACCTCAATCTGAACGGTCAGGATATTTACACCAAACTCATAGGAAGTTTTAATGCTTCAAATATCACCGCTGCTTTTGGTGTTGCGGTTGAGTTGGGCGAAGATGACTTGCAAGTGCTTACAGTACTTTCTGCATTGAACCCTGTGGAAGGGCGTTTCCAACAATTTAAATCTGCCAATGGTGTGATTGCTATTGTAGATTATGCTCATACTCCCGATGCTTTACAGAACGTGTTGAAAACCATTGCTGACATTCGTATGGGAAGCCAAAAAGTGATTTGTATTGTAGGTTGTGGCGGCGATAGAGATAAAGGGAAACGGCCATTGATGGCTAAAGCAGCTTGTCAATGGAGCGATAAGGTGATTTTTACTTCTGATAATCCGCGAAGTGAAAATGCTAATGCGATTATTGCCGATATGAAAGAGGGTTTAACTGCCTCGAGCATGAAAAAAGTTCTTTGTTTAGAAGATCGTGCAGAAGCAATAAAGCTGGGTATAACCTTGGCAAAGCCAGGTGACATTCTGTTGGTGGCTGGTAAAGGTCATGAGAAATATCAAGAAATTAAAGGTGAGCGTTTCCCTTTTGATGATCTGGAAATGCTGAAAACTCGTTTTAAAGAACTAGAAAGCTGATGTTATACTATTTGTTCACATATCTCGATGAGGCTTACAATATTCCAGGAGCAGGTGTTTTTCAATACATCTCTTTCCGAGCGGCAATGGCTGTAATTCTGTCTCTATTAATATCGATGATTTTCGGTAAGAGCATTATTCGCTTGCTTGCAAAAATGCAAGTTGGTGAGAGTGTTCGCGATCTTGGCTTAGAAGGTCAGGTAGAGAAAGCTGGAACACCTACTATGGGGGGGGTTATCATCCTCAGTTCGATACTCATTCCAACATTACTATTCGCTCAGCTCGATAATATTTATGTCCTCTTGTTAATCATCACCACGGTATGGATGGGCTTTATTGGTTTTCTGGACGATTATATCAAAGTTTTCAAAAAAGATAAAGAAGGTTTAGCGGGTAAGTTTAAGATTTTAGGTCAGGTGTCTCTTGGTTTAATAGTAGGTTCTATCCTGTATTTCCACCCAGATGTTGTTATTCGTGATCAAGTGACTTTAGATGCTAATCAAACTCAAATGGAGCTTGTTCAAGAAAATGTTAAGTCTACTAAAACGACTATTCCTTTTGCTAAAAATAATGAGTTCTCCTACGAACAGTTGGTGTCGTGGATGGGGGATGATGCAAAGGATTGGGCTTGGCTCGTATTTATTCCGATGGTAATCTTTATTGTAACAGCAGTTTCAAATGGCGCTAACCTTACCGATGGTATCGATGGTTTGGCAACGGGAACTTCAGCCATTATAGGCGCTACTTTGGGAATATTCGCCTACCTATCTGGTAACATGATTTATGCTGATTATCTAAATATAATGTACATCCCATATTCTGGAGAGTTGGTAATCTTTATTGCCGCTTTTGTGGGTGCTTGTGTTGGTTTCTTATGGTATAATTCATATCCAGCCCAAGTGTTTATGGGCGACACAGGTAGTTTGGCAATTGGCGCTATCATAGCGGTATTTGCTATTGCAATACGCAAAGAATTATTGATACCAGTGCTTTGTGGAGTATTTCTGATTGAAAACATATCGGTGGTATTACAGGTGTCTTATTTTAAATACACCAAAAAGAAATATGGTGAGGGAAAACGAATTTTCCTGATGTCGCCATTACATCACCATTACCAAATGAAGGGTATGCACGAAAGTAAGATTGTTACCCGATTTTGGATTGTGGGTATCATGTTGGCTATACTCACATTCGTAACCTTAAAATTACGATAGTGGAACGAATTGTTGTCTTAGGAGGTGGAGAAAGTGGGCTTGGAGCTGCGCTCTTGGCAAAGCAAAAAGGCTTTGATGTTTTTCTCAGTGATTTTGGAACAATCAAAGAAAAGTATCAGCAAGAGCTTAATGAGGCTGGCATAGATTGGGAACATGAAAAGCATACCGTAGAGAAGATTTTCTCAGCGGACAAAGTAGTGAAGAGTCCGGGGATACCCGAAAATGATTTGATAGCTAAAATCCGCTCAAAGGAAATAGAAGTTCTTTCAGAAATTGAGTTTGCGAGTCGTTTTTGCCAAGGTAAAATTGTGGCAATTACTGGAAGTAATGGGAAGACTACCACGGCAACCTTAACTCATCACCTGTTGAAATCAGCTGGAATGGATGTGGCTTTGGCAGGAAATATAGGAGATAGTTTTGCGCGATTATTAACCGAAGGCGACCACGAATATTGGGTGTTGGAACTGAGTAGCTTTCAGTTGGATGATATCAAAGTTTTTCGTCCACACATAGCTATTCTGCTAAACATCACCCCCGATCATCTCGATCGCTATGCGGGCAAGATGGAAAATTATGCAGAATCGAAGATGAGAATTTCAGCAAATCAAGAGGCTTCGGATTATTTCATCTATTGGGGTGAAGATCTGTGGATAGCCAAGTATCTGGATAGTGTACAAGCAGATTTAATTCCCTTTGGGGAGAAGGCCCTTGAAAGAGGAGCATATATAGAACAAGAAGAAATAAAAATCAATATCAAAAGAGAGCCATTGATTATGACGATACACGAACTAGCCCTACAAGGTAAACACAACAGCTATAATTCTATGGCTGCCGGAATAGCTTCGAAGCTTCTAGGTGTTACCAACGAGATTATTAGAGAATGCCTGTCGAACTTCGAAAAAATAGAACACCGTTTGGAGCCTGTATTAAAGGTCCACGGGGTGGATTATATCAACGATTCGAAAGCGACGAACATAAATGCTGTTTGGTATGCTTTAGATAGTATGACCAAACCAGTAATTTGGATTTGTGGCGGAGTAGATAAAGGGAATAATTACAACGAACTACTGCCTTTAGTGAAAGATAGAGTGAAGGCTATTGTTTGCTTAGGTGCAAATAATGCCAAACTAATCTCTGATTTTGATGGGCATATTGAAATTATTGAAGATACCCATTCGATGAGTGAGGCTGTGAAGGTAGCGTATAAATTAGCGAGCAAAGGAGATGCTGTATTGTTGTCCCCTGCTTGTGCAAGTTTCGATCTTTTTGTGAGTTACGAAGATAGAGGAAGACAATTTAAAAGAGCCGTAAGAGATTTATAAGGTGAAGCTATTCGACTACATAAAAGGTGATAAGTACATTTGGGCGGTGGCATTTTTGCTCTCTCTTGCCTCTATTGTGTTAGTATACAGCTCGAGTTCTCATTTAGCATTTGCCTATAAGGAGGGGAATACTCTTTCCTTTTTAATTAAGCATATCATTCACTTGGGAATTGGCTTTTCGATTATGTTAGTTTTGTCGCGAATACCATTTAAATACTTTTATAATAGTTCCATTTTGTTATATGGCTTTGCCATTTTATTAATTGTTTGGGCTGTTAGTGGGGGTGAATCTATTGGTGGTGCCAATGCCAGTAGATGGATTCGTGTGGGAGGATTTACTTTTCAACCTTCGGAATTAGCTAAGGTTGCCTTGTTTATGTTGTTGGCTAGAAATTTGGTTCACTATAAAGTGCGTCTACTTTCTTTTAGAGATTCCGCATTGCCCATATTAGGCCCTGTCTTATTGCTTTGTGTTTTGATATTACCGTCTAACCTTTCTACGGCGGCTATCATTTTCATGATTAGTTTCATGATTATGTTTGTTGGTCGTTACTCATGGAAGAATCTACTGATGATGATCGGTGGAGGGCTTGTCGCTTTCGCTCTATTCATCCAATTAGTAAAGGCTTATCCCAACATTAGTAATAGGGTAGCAACTTGGAACGCACGAATTGAATCTTTTTCTGATGATAGTTCCGAAGGGAATTATCAGGTTAATCACGCCAAAATGGCTATTGCCAGAGGTGGAGTGTGGGGACAAGGTCCAGGAAAAAGTGTGCAAAAATATTTTTTACCTCAGTCCTCCTCAGATTTCATTTATGCGATTATCGTTGAAGAGTATGGAAGGCTTGGCGGTGGTGTTATCATTATTTTATACTTGTTTTTATTGTTTAGAATATTGAGGGTAGCCAGTAAAACGGATGACGATTTTGCCATGTTGATGGTGCTTGGTTTGGGCTTGTCAATAGTTTGTCAAGCGTTTATAAATATGGCGGTCGCAGTAAATTTATTACCAGTTACCGGCCAAACTCTGCCACTTATAAGTGCAGGTGGGTCTTCGGTGTGGATGACTTGTGCGGCTATAGGATTGATTTTAAGTGTAAGTGCAAACTTACCTATGGATACAGATAATATTGAAGAAGATGAAGAAGCGCTTCTTAATTAGCGGAGGAGGAACAGGGGGGCATATCTTTCCGGCAATAGCTATCGCTCGTGAACTCGAGCGACGCTATCCAGAAAGTATGTTGCTTTTTGTTGGCGCTAGCAATCGCATGGAGATGGAGAAAGTCCCGGCTGCTGGTTATCCAATCAAAGGCTTATGGATTTCTGGTTTCAAACGTTCTTTGTCATTAAGAAATCTACTTTTTCCAGTAAAATTATGCTTGAGCATCTTGAAATCTTTTTTCATCGTGCTTCGATTTAAACCCGATGTGGTAATCGGTACGGGAGGTTTTGCTAGTGGCCCTATTTTGTGGGTCGCATCCTTATTAAGGATTCCTACTTTAATTCAAGAGCAAAATTCCTATCCCGGAATTACCAATAAGATATTGTCATCGAAAGTAAATCACATTTGTGTTGCTTATCCCAGTTTAGAGCGATTTTTCCCAAAAGAAAAAATTAGTATTACAGGGAACCCAATACGCAGCGAGATTGAATTTGGGAAATACGATAGAGAAGAGGCTATTCAATCTTTTGGATTAAGCTCACATAAGAGCACTGTTTTGGTGATTGGAGGGAGCTTAGGTTCTAAAAAGATAAACGAAACAATCCTCGAAAATATAAACTGGTTTAGCGAGAATGATGTGCAACTCATCTGGCAAACTGGGAAGATCTATTACGATATCTGCGCCGTAAATCAGGGGGGTGATTCTTTGGTGAAAGTTCGGCCCTTCATCACTGAGATGGGGCCTGCTTTTGCTGCGGCCGATATTGTGATTTCAAGAGCTGGTGCCATTGCTATTTCTGAATTGTGCTCACTCGGAAAAACGTGTTTATTGGTTCCTTCGCCTAATGTTGCGGAAGATCATCAGAAAAAAAACGCTTTGGCATTGACCGAAAATGATGCAGCTTTATTGGTGGAGGAAAAAGTGATTGACCAAGAACTTTTTGCCACATTATCAAATTTGGTAAAAGACGAATCGCTTAGAAATCGATTGGCACAAAACTGCAAGTTGATGGCGAAACCAAATGCCGCATCTAAAATTGTTGACCTCATAGAGACTAGTCTTAATAAATGATCGATTTAGAAAACATAAAGAGAGTTTATTTCCTCGGAATTGGAGGAATTGGAATGAGTGCCTTGGCAAAATACTTCAAAACCAAAAGTTTTGAAGTGGCTGGATACGATAAGATCCGCACTGATTTGTGCCAGTCTTTAGAAGATATTTCTTGTGTTGTTTCATATGCCGATAGTTTAGATTCACTTCCTGATGAGTATCGCGATATAGAAAATACACTGGTGGTTTTTACCCCGGCAGTTCCAAAGACCAATGTCTTGTTTTCTTTTTTTGAAAAGGAAGGTTTTAAAATACTTAAGAGAGCGGAAGTGTTGGGTGCGATCACTCGTAATAGTAATTGCTTGGCCATTGCAGGAACACATGGTAAGACCACAATCTCTACACTTTTGGCTTATGTGTTGTCTGAAAACGACATTGATTGTTCTGCATTTTTAGGAGGGATTTCTACCGACTTTCAATCAAACCTTCGCATTGGGAAAGAAGATATTGTAGTGGTGGAGGCTGATGAGTTTGATCGTTCTTTTTTACAGTTGTCTCCAAACTTCGCACTCGTGAGTTCTATGGATGCCGATCATTTAGATATTTATGGTTCGGCTGAAAATCTCGAGGAATCTTTTCAGTTGTTTGCCGATAAGGTAGCCGATGGAAATGTGATTGCTAAAGAAGGATTAAACTTGAATGCTGAATATACTTATGCGCTGAATTCAAAGACTGCAGATTTCTCCGCTAGAAATATACGTGTGGAACGGGGGACTTATCATTTCAATATTCATTATCCCAAAGGGGTGTCGAGAAATGTGAGCACAGGAATGCCTGGGATTCACAATGTGGAAAATGCATTAGCGGCATTTGCCATGGCTTATTTTGAAGGAGTGGATGTGAAGGGAATAGTAGATGCTATTGCTTCCTTTTCTGGCGTAAAAAGACGTTTTGAGTATCAAGTAAAATCACATACTCGAGTTTATATCGACGATTATGCTCATCATCCAAAAGAGATTGATGTGGCGATTCGATCCGCAAGAGATTTGTATCCGAATAGAAAGTTGACGGTTGTTTTTCAACCACATTTGTTCAGCAGAACGAGAGACTTTGCAGATGACTTTGCCAAGAGTTTGTCAGCCGCCGATGAATTGTATTTACTCGACATCTATCCGGCCAGAGAAAAGCCAATTAAAGGTATCGATTCAGCTTTTTTATTGGAAAAAGTAAGCATTGAGAAGAAGTATTTGTCTTCGAAGGAAACGATTTTAGGTCAATTATCGGATGTGGAAATCCTCATGACTTTAGGTGCGGGTGATATCGACACTTTGGTTGAACCCATTAAAAATTTGTTATCGTAAAAAGGTGAAAAAGTTAATCAACATACTCTACGTATTGTTTTTGAGTTCATTACTGCTGGTTTTGAGCTGGAAAAGTCATGTCGACTTGAAGGATCAGTTATGTGAGAAGCTACAAATTACTGTGGATACTAGTGATGAAATCTACTTTGTAAATCGGGAAATGGTGCGGCTTTTATTCCACGAAAAAATGGATACTATCGTCGGAAAGAAGTATAGAGATATAAACATTTGTTTGTTAGAAGAATTTATTGAAGAGCATCCGAATATTGACAAAGCAGAATTATATTTAACAATTGACGGTAAACTCTGTGCTAATGTGACTCAACGAAAACCTTTAGCACGAGTTTTTGAGCAAGATCGTTCTTACTATATCGATGTGAATGGCGATGAGATGCCACTCTCTGAGAACTTTACCGCGAGAGTGTATTCGGTGTATTGGGATCAGGCTGATGAAAGTAGAAAAGAGATTCTATTGAAATTTTGCGAGTTTATTCAGGATGATTCCTTTTTAAGTGCACAGATTACCGCAATAGAGTTTTCTGAAAAGAATGAATTAACGCTTTACCCGAGAATGGGATCGCATAAAATAATCTTGGGCTCAGCTCAAGATCTAGAAAAAAAGTTTGAGAAGTTAAAAGTTTTTTACCGTAAGGGATTGGAGAAAGTAGGTTGGGATCGTTATGCAACGATTAACCTAAAGTTTGAAAATCAAGTAGTGTGTACTAAAAGATAGATTGATGGAAACGGGAGAAATTGCAATAGGATTAGATATAGGAACAACGAAGATTGTTGCTATTGCTGGTCGCAAGAATGAGTTTGGGAAGATTGAAATCCAAGGATTGGGTAAAGCTAAATCATTGGGTGTTCAGCGCGGAGTGGTATCAAATATTACACAGACTATCGAGTCTATTCAGCATGCAATTAAAGAGGCTGAAGCCGATTCAGGATTAACACTAGATAACTCCGTGGTGGGTATTGCTGGACAACATATCCGCAGTATGCAACACAGCGATTATATTTTACGCGAGAAATTCGAAGAGGTAATTACTCAGAGTGATATCGATAAGTTGATTGAGAATGTACACAAATTGGTGATGCTTCCAGGTGAAGAAATTATCCATGTATTGCCTCAAGAATATAAAATTGATGGTGAGTCAAATATTCGTGAGCCACGCGGAATGTTGGGCCGTCGTTTGGAGGCGAACTTCCATATTGTTGTTGGGCAGATATCAGCTATAGGAAATATTTTCTCCTGTGTAAAGAATTCCAACCTAACCGTTTCCGGAATTACACTAGAGCCTTTGGCATCTGCCGAAGCAGTATTGAGTGAAGAGGAAAAAGAAGCTGGAGTTTGCTTGGTTGATATAGGTGGTGGGACCACCGATGTTGCCATTTTTAAAGATGGAATTATTCGCCATACCGCTGTAATCCCTTTTGGTGGGAATGTGATTACCGAAGATATCAAGGAAGGTTGCTCAATCATTGAAAAGCAAGCTGAATTGTTGAAAATAAAATTCGGTTCGGCATGGCCTGGAGAAAATAGCGATAATGAAATTGTGTCTATTCCTGGGTTAAGAGGAAGAGAGCCTAAAGAGATTTCATTGAAAATGCTATCAAAAGTCATCCACGCTCGATTGGTAGAAATCATCGATCAAGTATATGTGGAGATAAAAAATTATGGTAACGAAGAGACAAAGAAAAAATTGATTGCCGGTATTGTTCTTACTGGGGGAGGTTCTCAGGTAAAGCATATCAAGCAATTGGTGGAATATGAAACGGGGATGGATACGCGTATTGGTTATCCAAATGAACACCTAGCGAAAGGTTCTCGTCCAGAATTAGAAAGCCCTATGTATGCTACCGCAATTGGATTGGTGATGAAAGGTGCAGAGATTAATGAGAAAAGTGTTTCCA
>Ga0066376_10000160_pt1 | contig 58417 bp, 40 predicted proteins | sample Knorr_S15_td_Bot_FD_77009 | JGI IMG/M metagenome (GOLD analysis project Ga0066376, IMG submission 77009) | Marine microbial communities from Southern Atlantic Ocean transect - Knorr_S15_td_Bottom_ad_5009_LV_A | ecosystem: Environmental > Aquatic > Marine > Oceanic | place: Southern Atlantic...
CGGCTTGGACAGCGGCGAAGTTGGCGTAATCGCATCGGTCAGCGAGCCGTTTTGTGGTGATTGTAATCGGGGTAGATTATCTGCGGATGGGCGGTTTTACACCTGTTTATTCGCTTCTGAGGGACTGAACTTGCTTGTTCCGCTTCGCGCGGGGGCGAGCGATGAAGAATTATCAAAAATGATTCAAAAACGTTGGACTAAGCGTACGGATGCATATAGCGAGCAGCGCGCAGCGACTACTGCAGAACGGGAAAAATCACCTCGGATTGAGATGTCATACATCGGCGGTTGATTCGCCTTGAGAATTTGGTTTTGATTCTGGTTTTGATTCAGCCGCCTCGGCCGCGGTGACGATGGTTGCCCAATCCGCATCTGTTCGTACCGACGGATTTCCATAGCGCGCAATCGCGGCCGCACAGCCGGCTTCTCGCAACTTCTCAACCAGCCGTGCTGGCGATGGCGGACCAAGTAGTGAGGCGTATTGATGCAAGTCATCAACAATTAGCACAGTCGGTGAAGTTGCTACAGTAGCCTCCTCGCAAAGATGGCGCACGGCCCGCTTCGATGCCCTTTGCGACAGTTTAACTTCCCGTTCGCTAGCACCCGCTGCCTCAATTAACGCAGCATCAACTTCAATTGTAGGCGCGCATAATTCGGCAGCCAAATCCTCGTTGAGGGCCTGCAATACATCTGCGTCATACAACGGCCCTACCCAAAGCGGCCCAGAGATTCGCTCATCATCACGACTGACCGGGTAGGTGAGAGGAAGTAGACAATATGGCTGCGGATGAGCATCTCCATTCGGGTGAAGCCCAGACAAAACCGCCGCAGTTAATTCATCCGCAGTCGGGTTTGCAACCCTCCAACCCAATTTTTCAGACAGGGCGTTTGCACCGACAATTGAGCGACGAGTCCGGAACGAAATTCGGAGGTGGTGAGAGTCCCAAGACGATAGCATCGGCTCAATACTCCTGTCGTGCATCGCAGCGATTTTCGCGCAAGTAGCGAGCAGTAGTCGTAATCCGGAATCATGAGCGAGTCCATCACAGCGGATTTTCGCGCCATATCTTCGCTTACAAGCTGAGCGCGAAGAGCCGGTAAGTGCTGCGGTATCGGTAGCGGTAATTTCCATCACTGCTCTGCGAGCAGAGGCCTGAAAAGCCGCATCCAAAAAAGCGGTCGGAGCCCCAAATGGGTCAATGTCAATCCATTGCCAGCCGGATCGAGCGAGCAGTACCCTCGCATCTTCACAGTGAAAATCAAGGCTACCTTGTCCATGTTCGGGCGGAAATTCAGCATGATTAGCCTCCGCCCATTCAATGGCTTTCCCATCCATATCACAGGCGTGCGCTTCAAGTCGCGCGGCGAGTTCAGCAGGTAATTCATTCAGCCATCGCCGCGCTCGAATCCCGCTCGCGCACAATGCATCAATAGCACGTACCGGCTTGTCTTCCGGCCCAAGCCAGCCCGATTTCAGCACGTGTGCCATCAATAACACGCTACGGGTCCGACAAGCAGTCATCGCTGGATTATGAAAAACCGAGCGATGTTCCCTACTCGCTGGACCACGACCATGTCGTTCCCGCTCTACGGCCGACCGATTCGTTGCAGTCACAGGAAGATTAGCGCGAGTTCTCCCCTCAAGCACAACCTCGCCGGGCCACCCTTCTGGGTAGTCATCGTCTGTCTCGGACACAGTTAGCCGTCGTATTACTCCGCTTAGTCATCTTCTACGTTGGGCTGAACCTGAATATCTATGCCAGCCAATGCATTATGAATCCGCTCAAGTTCAACTTGCAATCGTTCCATATGGTGATTCATCGCCGCCCGTTCATCCTCTATTTGGCCGTAAGCTTCGCCCCCTCCACTATTGGCAGAATTGATGGCTGCCGCCACCTGATACACCCGGGTAGCAACGGCCTTGTCATTGAGCAGTGCAAGGGTTTGGGAAGCCAATCTGTCGCCAAGTGGCAAGTGATGCCCGCTATCATACAGACAAACTGAGGTGAGTAGTCGCAACGGTTGCAGACATCTGACAGGATGGATGAGGTACGGAGCATTATGAACACCGGCCCCGGGTCTGATTAGCCATAGAACTCCGCTGGTTCCTTCAACAAGAATCCCGTGTTGATTTGTGGTTGCCTTATCGCTTGAGGAAACGATTCCACGTAGCATCTGGAAGGACCGTTCATGTGGGGTGATGGTCGCAGCATCAGCAGACAGTCCAATGCGCAGCCCCGAGATCAGGCAATAGGCGCGCAGTCGTATTGCTGCGCTGCTGCCATGCCTACCTCTCCAAGTATTGGTAAATCGCTCGAGCACCCGTGGGTCTTGTGGCAAAGGTAGCACTCTCCGCTCGTTGTTTTTACCGACAAGACCGAGCAGATATCCTTCCGAATTCCAATCGCACATCGGCGGTGCATGTACGCCTCGGTTTCGGGAGTTGCGCACCGAGAGCATCGGGGCACTCGCACTGCCGACCGGCATGAACATCATGCCGCGCAAAGCCATCGCAATACGAGAGCGCGGCTCATCAGCCATGTCTTTATTTGAGCCAGTTAATGCCGAATGTAGTGAAAGAAATCCTTCAACTCCGCCCAATCCATCGGTCAGCACACGAAGCAGCAGCGAGCCGGGCCCACCCTGAATCAGGTGTTTACCAATTTTCAGCCCATCTTCTTGCAAGACCATAACGTGTTGAGCAACCGCCATTCGCCCGATGCCTGAGCAATTTTCCAATGAAGAGGGGTGTAATCGTTGGTGCCCGTCCTTGAATAGAGGTGAGCCTGATTCAATGAGAATATTTCTTGCGTCAAGCATCTGTTGTTGGGTTATTTCATGGATTTCTGATTGTGCCGCAAGGTCACGCTCGGTAATCGCCATCAGCGCGGTTCTCCAATTCTCGTCATTATCGGGTATCGAAAGTCTGCCTATTTCCAATTTCTCGCCAATATCGTCCAAGAATTCGGGCATATCCTCGAGCAAATGTTGTTGCCAAACTGGCTTTTGCCAAGACCGAATTGTTGCGGCGTCATTCCAAGGCGCACAGAGGTCACAGAGTGCGTTTTGGCTGCTTTTGAGCATTGGGCTGCGACAGCATTCGCAGAGGATTGGAGCAGACATGAGTTGAGTATGGAATACTCACCGTTCTTGAATGCCGGCATTTATTCAGTAAGAATCAAACTGAATTTCCGCATTGACATGGGTGACACAATGTCCGTTATCCACGACAGAACCAACTGCTTGACATCCAGTCATCCTCTCGCTTAACCAAGCCTTGACAGCCGAAGCGGCATTCGGATTAACGATGACAACCATTCCCATACCGAGGTTGAATGTCCGAGCCATTTCGCGCGCCGAAACGCCGCCTTGCTCCGCAATCCAGGCAAATTCAGGCGGTGCGGGCATCGGCTCGCTGATATGATAGCCCAAAGCAGGATGCAAGCGCAACAGGTTGGACAAGCCGCCTCCGGTAATGTGGGCAATCCCATGGATTTCAGAAAGCGAGCAGGGGCCCTCTCCCTCGCGGGTAGCGTTGATGAGGTCAGCTATCGGGTCAACATAGATTCGGGTTGGATTGAGAATTACTTCTCCAAGAGTGATTTCTCCGTCTCTAAATCGGGTGATTTCACGACCGGGGTGAGTAGAGTTGAATGGTGCAGGAGCGGTTAAGTCGGCACCGCTAATTTCGATGACTTTTCTGACAAGAGAATAACCGTTTGAGTGAAAACCGCTTGCTGGTAAACCGAGCAGTACATCACCTATTGCAATATTTTCTCCGGTGATGGCTGCGTTTTTTGGTAGCCAGCCTAGAGCCGTACCTGACAAGTCCAGTTCAGTGACAATTCCGGGCAGGCTGGCCGTCTCGCCGCCGGCAAGTGTTACTCTGGCAAGCCTGCACGCCTCTGCCAAAGATTCGCCAAGAGCGGCGTGAACCGCCGGATCTGGGCGCGGTGTTGCGATGTAGTCAACAAAGGCGATTGGCTCGGCTCCGACGCACAACAAATCGTTTACATTCATCGCCATGCAATCTATTCCCACTCCGCCCCACCAATTTAGTGCAGAAGCGATTTGCAACTTGCTCCCGACTCCATCGGTTGCCAACGCAAGCAAATTATCCCCAAATTCCACCAAGCCGCCAAACCCGCCGGGCAAATCCACAGGTGCACCGGGGGTGCCAGGTTTTCGCACCGACTTGGATAGAGAGGAGACCAGCGAGGCAACCGAAGCCCCTTCGAGGTCAATATCAACCCCGCTGCTGGCGTAGTCGAGGCCAACCTCGTCTTCGCTCATTGCTGCAGCGAGTCGCCGCCCCTCTTTCATGCTGCCGTCAGGATTACGCCGATTTTTTCTTCAAATGTCACCACTCAAATGTCCTTTTTTCCGCTATTATTTCGAGATGTATGGCTTGCAGAATCAATAATCGTCATACCAAAGTGATTTCATACAATGGATGAGGGTAACACGCCCATGCGAGCCCCATCCCGAATTCTTACTTTGCTGCTTGGCACGATGATGATTAGTGTCGCTTTTGCCGGCTGCCTCGGTGGAGATGACACCGATGATAGTGATGGTGGAGGAGACGGTGGCGGTGGCGATGACTTCGCCGACGGAGACGGCGATGGAGTCGTTGACGTGATTGACCAATGCCCGAATACACCGACCGGAACCGAGGTTGAGTGGACTGGCTGCCCTGTTGAAGGTGGAGAAGGTGGCGAAGGCGGAGAAGGTGGCGAAGGCGGAGAAGGTGGCGAAGGTGGCGAAGGCGTCTATGGCGGAGAAGTTGGAACCACTGATGCCGACGGCGACGGCGGTGTTGACGGAGATGACCAATGCCCCGACACCCCTGCCGGCATCGAGGTAGATTCTACCGGTTGTGCGGTAATATCTGATGGCGACGGTGACGGTGTTGCTGATGCTCTTGACCAATGCCCCAACACGCCAGCCGGCTCAGCAGTTGATGCAACCGGCTGTATTCCCGATACCGATGGAGATGGAGTGCCCGATTCTGATGATTTGTGTCCTGATACGCCAGCCGGAACTACGGTTGATGGAACCGGCTGCGAAGTATTTACCGGCACGACTGAAATAGCAAAAATCGGCCTATTATTGCCTGAAACAGGCGTATATTCGGATACCTCTGACGATATTCATAATGCGGTGCAATTAGCCATTGACGAAATCAATTCACTGCAAAACCGCTACGATTTTGAATTGCTGACTTCCGACACAGAATCCGACCCATCTCGGGCAAGAGTTGCTGCTTGGCAACTGACTGACGAAGGGGTGGCTGGCATTATCGGGGGAAGTACCTACAACATCGTCTACAATGCGTTGGAAAAGCCGAAGGAAACCAGCACCCCAATGATTACGTTTGCATTTGATTCCTCCTCTCTCACCATTCTTGACGATGATGGATTGGTTTGGCGAATAGTCCCTAGTGAGACTAGTGAGGCTGCTGCTTTGGCGGTGTATGCTAATATCAGAGAGGTAGAAAATATTGGTATTATTCATGTTGATACCGCATACGGAAACGTGTATGCGGACGCGTTTACCGATGCGATTGGTTCTGAGATGATTTGTGGTAGAGAATCGTTTACGTTGAATGTTGTAGATGTCAGCCAGCAGGTGATTACCATCGGTGACGCTGGCTGCCGTGCGGTGTTGATTGTGGGTAATGTTCAGGATTCTAGCAAGGTAGTTGATGAAATTTATGAACAGGGTTTGGAATCTCTCAGTAAACTGATTTCCTCCGATGTTGCATATTGGGAATTCCCGGACAGACTTGCCTCCCCAACCTTCGCCGAGGCGCTGGGTGGAATGTTCATTGATGAAAGCGTGACCACACCTGCTCAAGTGGCCTTTGAATCGTCATATCTCGCTGAATTTGGAGTTGCAGCAGGTGAACTTTCTGCTGGAGCCTATGATGCTACAAACATTCTACTGCGAGCCGTCCTTGAAGCAGATTCAACCGACGGCTCAACTGTAAACTCCGCCATTCCAAGTGTCGGAACCAACTACGCGGGCGCGAGCGGAGCCATTGACTTTGATTCAAATGGCGATACCCGAGGCCAGCAATACGAGATGTTCACCTTCCAACAAGAACCGGTTGGCGAGGCATATTACGAGGTGATTGGCACATGGAGCCCAACCTCTGGACTACAATCGAATTGCAGAGATGATGCATACCAGATTACCTTCGGTTTGCTAAGCCCACAAACCGGTCCCTATGCAGTATTTTCTGAGGGAATTGACAATGGTGCAACCCTGTCCACCACCAATCTGAATCTGCTCGAACGAGGCTATTGTTTTAGCATCATCATCGAGGATACCGGCGGCACGGCAGAGGGTGCAGCAAGCGCGGCGCAGGCTCTGATAGATGCTGGCGTAATCGGTCTTGTCGGCCCACTTACCAGCACGGAAGTTTGGGGTGCGTTACCTGTGGCGAAGAACGCTACCATACCTATGATGATCGTCGGTGCATTGGATGATGCGATTGCAAATGCTGATGATGATGGTTATCTGTGGAGAATCACTGAAACCGGTGGAGACCACGGGATTGCTTTGGCTGCTCATGCAACCGCTCAAGGGCTTTCTAGTGTAGCGATAATTCACGTAGATGACCTAGACGGTTCATCGTTGGCTGCTGGTTTTTCCGATGGGATGGGTGTAAGCAATATTTGTTCAACGACTTCGTATGCTTTGGATGATTCTGACCTTTCAGATGACATTCCTGATTTGAGTTCTTGTGATGCAGTATTCATTGCTGGCCATCCACCCGATAGTGCGGCGATTCTCGATGCGTTGGTGGCCAGCGGCTCCACCTTGCCGGTATTTGCCGCATCTGCTCTTGGAGGGCCACAAGCCGGAGCACTGCTCGCCGATAGTTCGTCGCTGAATAGTGTGGTAGGGGTCCGTCATGGCATTGACCATGAGACCGCTGAATTGGATGGTATTGCTGCTTATGTTTACGGGATGAATTACGGCGGCGATATTCCGCTATTCGCATCCCACGCCGCCGACGCAGCTCTTATCCTAGGAGCATCAGCAATTGGTGCATACCGAACCGGTGCATTGGATGGAGAACACCTCAACGATTTCATCGTCAGCGTGGCAGATGGATGGACAACGGCAGCCACCGGTGAAATTACCATAGATGAGAGCACCGGGGATATCACTACAGGCACATTAGAAATCTACAGTTATGATGCAGAAGGAAATGTGGTAATAATCGCCACTTGGACCGAATCAGGCGGCTTAGTTTCGGCTTAACTTCCGCTTAGTTCTGCTTCATCCACATTCCCATCGCTTTCAACTCCGTAAGTCGAAAGCGACCGCAACAAAGCATCCGGATCTCTGCAATTGAAGGTGTAGGAACGCTCCTTGACTGTGGCGGATATTTCCACTCCCGAGCCACTTTTGGTGATGTAGCCGAGACGTTTCAGCCACTTCATCCACCAACCCATTTCACCCCATCAGGGCCAAACAATCGCCAAGAGATTATAGAAGAACCACGGAGTTGATTTTTAGAAATACATGTTTCCAACTCAGGAATTTGCTGTTAGTAATTTGTCGGCTGCTTTTGCAATATGCTCCAATGATTGCTGCAGGCGATGTCCATCATTAACCTCGATTAGTTGAATTTTTTCCGGCAATTGAGTAGCCATTTTTCGCGACCTTTCAATCGGTACAATTGTGTCGTCAGTCCCATGGATGATGATGCATTGATGGGCTGGTTCAGGCCAAGACATTTTGTCGGCCGCTTGCAAAAAATCGTAGCCAAGTTCTATGGTTTGGCCCAATCCACGATGTTCATACGGAACTGAGCCCTTGATTTTCCAGCCTGCCAATTGCAATTTATTGTAGTCGCGACGTAATCCATCTGCAAGGCCAAAGGCCGGTGCAAACAATAGTAATTTGAAGTTCAAATCGGGACGCTGCGCGGATGCATTCAGCGCAGCGAGTCCACCCATTGATGACCCAGAAATAAGGTCAACATCCGGATTTTCATCAATGACTCCCAGCAAAACATCTGTTTCATTTTCAATGGTCCAACCTTTGGTTGATAAAATCGGAGCGATAACATCCCAGCCTAATTCTTCCCGCATATATGTCGGCTTAGACCCATCAGGACTTCCTTCAAACCCATGCGCGAAGATGACCTTCACACAGAGTCCTCCTGCTGCAATTGTAGCGGGACAAACTGACTATCAGCGAGTTTGCAGCGAGTCATTGGCATTGATGCACCCTCAGCCAAAATCCGCAGATGAATTTCACCAGTAACCAAGGTGATTGCGCTGAATAAGTGACCTCCGTGAACAACATGGTCGTCGTCAGAAGTAACCACGTGTATGTGGGTGAATGGTTTACCTTCCAACATCGCGACATTTCCCTGTACCGACAATAATTCCACCGCTTCCCTCAGCACTTGGCGTTGGTAAGTACCGCCTTCGTTAAGGTAGCCGAAGTCAACTTCCCTCACTCGCCCAATTCCGCTGGTAATTGCCGCTCCGGTGATTGATAGGTCAACACATAGTGATTGAATAGAGGCGTGAATTTCCTCACCCTCGTCGAGCCGGACGAAAACGTCGTTGCCGGAGCGGAGGTGTTGCATGATGCGACGTGGGTGAACTCGCTCAAAGGGATTGGCCTTTGTACGCCCAGCTATTTGCCGGAGTTTTGGTCGTGAACTGCCTGGCGAAGCCGATTGTCAGTACGAGGGGCCATACCCCCTAAACTGCTCAAATTCAATTGAAATCACCTCCACCGGAACTGGTTGATTTTGCCAGACGCTTGCGGCGAGGCAGGTCGTTTTCCAGTGGAAATGCACGGGTCTTCAGCAACTTATGCGAGTTGTTTATGGAGTGTCGGGAGCGGGTTCATGTGCCCTGTGTGGAGGATTCAGTATGCTTCAGGTCCATGATTCCGGTGCCCGTTGGCGAACTTTGCTTGAGCAATCTTATGCCAATGACATCTCATCTTTGGGGAAAATTTGGCCTGATCAGCGCAAATTAGAGGTCAAATTTGACGATATTCAATCTTGGGACCCACAGTTTGCTGAGGCCTTGCTTGAACATCCGAAACAGATTCTCCGACATGGTAGCGATGCGTTGCAGGCGTTGTGCAGAGAGGGCGGCGAAGATATTGACCCGATGTTGAGAGTAATTTGTCTACCTCCCGATGCAAAGCGCAACCTTCGAGATGTCGGCTCTAATGACATCAATCAATTGATTTCAGTTGAGGTGATTGTGACCAAAGTCAGTTCTCTCAAACCTCGGGTATATGCTGGAAGTTTTGTATGTTCTACATGTGGCCATATAGTTGAAATCGGGCAGATGAACGAACTTGAGTTGGTTGAGCCGTTAGAGTGCTCGGAAGAACACGGTGGCTGTGGCCGGCGGAAATCGGGCGGTCAGACTAGATTTGAGTTGCTGACAGAAAACTCAATTTTAATTGATAATCAGTGGATGGAGATTCAAGAATTACCGGAGAATGCTCCTAGTGGTTCCCAGCCAGCAAGAATGCAGGTATTGGCCGAAGGTGACCTAGCTGGCAGCCATACTCCCGGCTCACGCATTACCGCTAACGTAATCCCATTTATTCGTAGTGAGAAGCGAGGTGGGCAAAAGACCCCGATGTTTGATACATATTTGTCCTTGATGTCTAGTGAACAGCAAAACACGCCTCTTGAGGAGATTGAAATTAGTGAGGAAGACCTGGTGAATATTCAGGAGATTTCTGAGCGAGAGGATTTGTTTGAGATTTTCACTCGTTCAATCGCTCCGAGTATATTTGGAACTGAACGTTTGTGGTTGGTCAAGAAAAGTTTGGTTTTGCAATTATTTGGCGGGGTGCCCCGAACTCAGTCCGATAATACCCGTACCCGTGGCGATATCCACATCCTGCTTTTGGGTGACCCCGGTGTGGCAAAATCACAACTTTTGACTTTCATGGGTAAAATATCGCCGCGTGGTAAGTTTACCACCGGTGGTGGAACCACTGCTGCCGGTCTAACTGCCGCCGCAGTTCGCGACTCATTCAACGATGGCCGCTTCAGTTTGGAAGCGGGTGCATTGGTATTGGCCGACATGGGTCTGTGCGCCGTTGACGAATTTGACAAGATGAGTCCTGACGACCGGAGCGCAATGAATGAAGCGATGGAACAACAGGTCATCAACATCAACAAAGGTGGCATTAGTGCGACGATGAGAACTCGCTGTGCTATATTGGCAGCGTCAAATCCACGCAGCGGGAAATTCAGGGATTTTGGGCAGAATCATATTGATATTGATTGGACTGAGGTTAATTTGCCACCGTCTCTAGTCTCCCGATTTGACATCATTTGGATGATTCAGGATCTAAAGAATATGAATCAAGACACCCGAATCGCTCAGCATATTATTGAAAGTAGAAGAAGGGGTGTTCCAGAACAATTAGTTGATATGGGCATTAAAATTGATCCATCTATACTGTCCGATGACAAAATAATTGGAAAAGACAACGACGACAACGAAATATTTTCAGTACAAATGTTCAGAAAATATGTGGCTTATGCAAAGCGGCAAGTTTTCCCTGAACTCGATGATGCAGCGACAAAGATGCTGATTGAGTACTATACAAAAGCACGTAATGAGTATCGTGATGAGGATGATAAAGTCATCATCTCCGCGCGTGCACTTGAAGCATTAATCCGATTATCCGAAGCACACGCGAGAATGCACTTACGTGAGGTGGCGGGAATTGTTGATGCCGAACAAGCAATCGGGATGTACAAGTTATGGAGATACGAATTGATGGGTGATGAATACGATGAGTTAACCATCCAAACCGGTGATAGCACTCGTAAGCGAAGCGCTGACAGAGTGGTCAGTGGTATTGTCCGTAATTTGTGCCGCGAACTTGGTGAATGCCAAACTAATGACATTTACAATACGGCTAACGAGGCGGGATTTGATGAGGATACGGTGGACCGTGTATTGCGAGCATTACAACAGCGCGGCACGTTTTACAGCCCAACTCCGGATACTTGGCGATTGGCATGATTTGCATCCGTTCATCCTTATGAGTAAGAGAAACTTCGGTTGAGCGATGACCGAGGAGCCTATCGGCGATATCGCCGACGCCGATGCGCTTGACCCCGAGGCTGTTGGCTTCATGTGTGGGCTTGAGATTCATCAGCAACTCGCGACTGGTAAATTGCATTCACGCGAGTTGAGCGAGTTGTATTATTTTGGAATTGATGAGATTCCTGCTGATTGGCCGCGAGCCAATCGTCGCTTGAGAGCGGCTCGCGGCGAAGGCGGTAAAATTGACGTTGCCGCTCGTTTTGAGCAGCGACGTAACCGCTCGTTCACCTATGTTCAATCACCTAATGCGGGGTTAATCGAGATGGACGAGGCTCCTCCGCTTTCTCATGATGGTGATGCGGTTGATGTGGTGCTGACCATGTCTGCGATGATGTCTGCAAAACCGGTTAGCACCCTGCAAGCGATGCGAAAAACCGTCGTTGATGGCTCAAATACCAGCGGATTTCAGCGCACGACTCTAGTCGCTACCGACGGGATGATTTCAACGGAATGCGGCGACGTCGGAATTGATGTCATCTGCTTAGAAGAGGACTCCGCTCGCCGCCTTGACACCATTTCCTCCAGCGATGGAGAACAGGTAATCTACACCCTTGACCGGCTTGGAGTCCCACTTGTGGAAGTCGCTACCGCGCCGGATGTCAAGACCCCAGAACACGCGCAAGAATTGGCCCTCGCATTGGGAACTTTACTTCGTGACACCCGACGAGTCCGGCGTGGAATCGGCTCAATCCGCCAAGACCTCAATGTCAGCATCGCGGCTGGAGATAGAGTGGAAATCAAGGGTTGTCAGGACCTTGAATGGATTCCACGAATTATTCGCTTGGAAATGGCGCGGCAATTACACTTTTACCGGTTGGCAAACGAATTACGCGAAGCAATGGGGTTGCCGCGCTTACCCCCAAATCGTGACGATACAGATGGTGAAATTGAAGCGGAAGTTGCGGAAGCGGTTGCGGATAAATTGCCATTGGAAATCCGCGATGTAACCGAGATATTCGCCAAGTGTGAATCTGCTATGGTGAAAAAGTCCCTCGCCGATGGCGCAGTTGTACTCGCAATACCGTTGGCTGGGCTTGGAGAAAAACTTGGTAGCAAAACTTTGGATAAGGGTGATTCTCAATTGCCGCGACTTGGCAGAGAATTGGCTGGAGCGGCCAAGTTAGCAGGAGTTGCCGGTATTTTTCACTCCGATGAATTGCCGGCTTACGGAATTACTGAGGATGAAGTAACCGCTGTGAAAGAAGCTCTACTGCTCGCCTATGCTGATGCTTTCGTGCTTTGTGTTGCCGCGAATTGGCAGGCTAGGCTGGCCCTTGAGTCCGTGTTGTTGCGCGCTCGTATCGCTTACCATAGAATCCCGCAAGAAGTCCGAAATGTGGTGGTCCGAAAAGGCTCACCAGAAGACGGCACCACTACTCCAATGCGTCCGCTTCCCGGCGGTGCCCGCATGTATCCTGAAACAGATGTGCCGACCTTGTCAATCTCCGATGAACGTTGGAGCAGAATTAGCAGCGATTTGCCGCTGACTCGTGATGAGAGAATCGCCCGATTATCCTCGACTGGATTATCTGATAACCAAATCGGAGCATTGGTTGCCGGCGAACTCGATGATGATTTGCTCGCCGGCTGTGACGGCAGTCTTGATCCCGGTATCCCTGCATTGCCTGCCAAGGCATGGGCTACCGCCCTGCTTGAAGCAACAAAATCATCCCGAATCGCCCTAGCTGCCGCCATTCATGTGCGCGAAGCGGGTGATTTGACCAAAGATGGCGTCGAAATATTGGTTGAAGCCGCCACAAAATCCAATCTTTCCGATGGCGGCGCCCTCATCAAATGGATTACCACCGAAGCAGAAACCCTCGACCTCAAACCCGCCGATACAGGAGCAGTCGAAGCTGCAGTCGCAGAAGTTTTGGCAGAACGAGCCGACTTCGTAGCAGAGCGAGGAATGGGTGCATTAGGCCCGTTGATGGGAGTCGTGATGGGCAAATTGGGCGGCGTCGCGGACGGAGGTGCAGTATCCGCCGCCCTCAAACAAGCCTTGCAAAAATTGTCTGAGGATTAATTCCTATCCACTTTTCAGACTGAAAACCGTTATGTGCTACTCTCAAGGACAGGTAATTCCCCTGATGGTGATTGAATGGAAAATGTTCTGCGAACCCGTGTTGTAACTCTGTTAATGGTAAGCCTGCTCAGCCTCTCCGCACTGACCTTGACTTCCCCTGAGGCCGAAGCATCAGCAGCGCGAGCAAATCACTCGGTGAACATTCAGAGTTTCGCATTTTCACCCTCCAGTCTGACTATTGATGTTGGAGACACGGTGGAATGGACGAACAACGACGGAACATCTCACACAGCAACCAGCACCAGTGGCCCGGCGTCCTTCGATTCTGGCACTATTGGGTCTGGGTCGTCATTCTCGTTCACATTCACCACTGCGGGAACCTACGACTACCAATGCAATATCCACACCTCAATGACAGCTTCGATTACCGTTGAGGAGGAAAATGACCCACCAGTTACGGGTATCTCCGGCCTATCTGCCACTCTGTTGCCAAATGCACAGATTGAGTTGGCTTGGGGACTCTCAGATGCAGGCGCAGTAGTTGCAAATGACTTCATCCGCCTCTACCATTGTGACGGCGCTGGCTGTGATGCCCTTTCCGGCACTGCAATTTCGTTGGCCATTACCTCATCCACAACGACACTCAACGGTCAGGATGGTGGAGTAATTGGCGTTTTGGTTCGGGTAGAAAACGGCTTGACAGATACAAATGGCGATACGCTATTTGGTACACCAATTGGCTCTTTGGAAGTCACCGCTGATGGGAGTGTTAGCCCAGCACCGAGTAATATCGTTCTCAACTCAGCCGGCTCTGGCACCTCTACTGCTTTCAGTTGGACTGCAGACGACACCGCTGATGTGGCATCATGGAAGTTATGCTGGTCTACGTCCCAATTTGTAGCATCTGAATTTGACAGCCTATCCTGCGCAGACACTTCCGACGATACAGGGTCCTTGACCGTGACGAATGATACGATATGTGGCGGCACATGCTCCGGCGAATTCCACTTCGCAGTTGCCGGAGTTGACCCTGTTGGTAACGTTGCGAGTGAGGGTACTCAGTTAAGCATAGATTGGGGTGAAGGACAGCAGAACCCTAACGGCTCTGATGAAGGAGTTACCGTTGAGGTGTTGGTAAGGCTTGTTGACGGCAGCAGCCACGAGATGAATGTGACACTTGGGGACAATGAAACCGGCTGGAATGCAACCCTCGCCGTCCTCGACGCAAATAGCATCTCCTACAATGCTACCGACGGCCAATTCGGCATCTTTGTCGGAGATATCGGCGGTGCGCTATCAGAGGCGCAGTGGGGCGATTTTGACAATTGGTGGTGGGGATTATTCGTTTGGAATGGAACCACCAGTGCTTGGGACTCATCTTGGATCGGAATTTCAGATATTGAGCTCGAAAATGGTAGCAAGTTGGCTTGGGCACCGACCTTTGCGGGTGTATGGACCGAGCAAGCATTCCCCGAGCAACTCGCGGAGATGCAAGCCCTACAAATCCAAGTTGATATCTGTGATGCTGCTGACAATATCATTTTGCTAGGTGGAGATGGAATTTCATTCTCACCCGACTACTTGCAGATTGATGCGGGTGAATCGGTATGCTGGACTTGGACCGATATCGCGTTGGACCACAACTTCAGGCAGGTATCAGTGGAAGGAGAGACCCAAGGCATGGAAGGAGGATTTGGAGTGGAGACACCTGATTCTGACGTTTGGTATACTTTTGTTTTCAATGACAACGGCACCTATCCCTACATCTGCGAGCTGCACTCTCTTATCGGCATGACTGGCACCATCCAAATAGGTCCTGTGCCTGAACCCGAGCCTGAGCCTGAACCAGAGCCTATTCATGACGAACCGGAGGAGAAGACACCCGGTTTTGGTATCGGGTTGGGCGTCATCGCTCTACTTGGGGCTGCAATGCTGGCGGGCCGCCGCAACGATTGATTGCTGAATGATGGCTTTGGTCGGTCACCGGAGGTGACCGTGTGCGCATGCGAGCGAAGGTTATCACTGCGATTGTAGTCGTTATTTTGCTTGGATTCGTGCCAAGTAATCAGGCAAATGCAACCTCCGCTCGTCAAGGCGATGAGCAGTGGGAATTACCACCAGTACAGTGGAATGCAAGCCTTGATGCTGGCTACATTTCCACCGCACCACTGCTTGCGCATGGCATTGTGGTGGTCAAAGTCGCCGGCTCTGTGCCGGGTAGTGATAGCAACGAGCCGGCCGGATTGTGGGCTTTCCGCGGCGATAACGGCGAAGTGGTTTGGCGCTACAATCACACAGCAAGTTCAGCCGGATTCGAAGTGGCTCCGCTACTGTGGGTTGAAGATTCATTACCCGAAGAAAACCATCCATGCCTATCAAATCACTCGATGGTGGTAACCGGCTGGACCAGTGGGCAATTTACTGCAATTGACCTGATAACCGGTGAGGAAATCTGGTCACATCAGACCGAAGTATCCACTTGGGGAATTACCGGTGAGCCGAAAGAAATCTCCGGACATATTGGGTTTGGCGGCGAGAATTCCTTCGAGGTAATATGTGCTCTCAATGGCAGCTTAATCGGTTCTATTGACTACGGAAATGACACCGCTTACCGTAGTGGAACCGGCTTTGCGTATGCAACCGAGCAATTTTTATTCTTGCAAGGAACTGAATCAGGGCATTTGTTAGTCGCTGATACTGAAGGCAATTTACTGACGAATACCGACCTTGTAGAGTTGGCAAATCTTAGTGGTGATTACCGAATCCGTAGCACTCCTTCCGGCTTTGCTTGGATTAGTGCAGATGGAGCAGTCCATCTTAGCGGCGATGACCACAGCATTCTTCTGTTGTTATCCATTGATGAATACGGCAATATTTCTTTGCTTAACCAAACGGTGCTTCCAATGGGTGCAGGCACTAATCTGGGTTATCTCAATCTCCTTCTACCATTCACGTCTACCAGTGAAGGGGTTACAGTCTGGGAAATTGCAGATGGGATCCTACTGCCTTTGATTGAAATAAATGCAACTGCGGTTTCAGGAGAGGTAAGCGTGGTAAATGTTGATTCGCAGGACCAAAACATGGCATGTATCCCTCAAAACACCCAAAACGGTTCGTGGTTGCTATACCATTTGAATGTTGAAATGACTGAATGGCGACCGGACCACGAAGGCTACTTGACAGCTGCGTGTGCCGGTGATGGCTTGGTGTTGGCCGGCGGAAATGATGCTTCTTGGCTCGAAGTTCGCTACCGCGATGATGACTATGCGGCTGTTCGCGACCAATTCGTCGCCTCGTTCGGACCGCTTGACGATGAGCCTGATCCTGAGCCTGATCCGCAGCCTGATGGCGGCAACGGCTCACCACCTACGACCACAACCGAGTCAACTATTCCGGTATTCTTGGTGATTCCGTTTTTTGGTGTCGCGCTGGTTGTCGGGCTGTCATTTTTGACTCCAAACAAGGATTTGCGTCGTCAAATCCTGATATTTGCGGCCATCGCAATGCTAGTAGCAGTGGCGATGGCCACGCCTTTCCTCACCGGAATGCTCGGCCCTTCATCTGAAGGGAGTTCAAGCGAAAGGCCGACCGCTTCATCACATGTAGGCTGGAAATCCAACGTTCCTGAGATGGTATCCGTTGCTTTCCATTTCCCCCGTAACCTCTCACCCTTACCGGAGGAAGAATGTGGGCTTACTCACATCTATGGGAATTCGGTTGCGCATTATGGATTATCGGCCGATTTTAAGTATTGTATTATGGTGATATCAATGGAAGTTGAGCCTGAGATGAATGTCGGTGATGCTACCTTGCAGGCTCTTGATGAGGCTGAGATTGATTATGAATTTGAGAACCAAATATTGGGATTATTTGTCAAGTTAATCGGACCTGCTGAAGGCGGTGACGAAAATCGCTGGTGGACCTATGATTTGAATGGAGAATACGGTATGATTGGCGTCTCGGACCAGTCGGTTGTTGCCGGCGATGAAATAGACTGGCATTTTGACGATGGCGGTTACTGATACAATCGGTATTTTCTGCATCAAAACAAGGCGAAGTCATATCGCCCTCAGTGAGGGCGATATCGCTGGGAGTCACAATGTCAGTATGGGGTTGGCAGGGCGAGGCGAGTGCTCGCTTGGGACCTCCGCGACACTTTCGGCTGCCGTTTTTGGTCGCGGCAGTAGTCATCCCGCTATTGGTTAATGATCCGAAATATATGGTTGGCTGGGCGGCGTTTCTCATCCTGTGGTCTTTGGCTATGGTTGGGCCTAACACCTTTGCAAAATGGGTGAAATTGTGGATTCCGTTGACGATTATTTACGGGGCTTTTCTGTATGGATTTGGTGCGGCGACCGAGCCACTTGCAATCGGTTTGCTAATCTCTCGTCTCCTGCTTGCGTTGCTTGGGATGCAGATTTTACAATGGTCCGTTCCTCCCTCTGATGTTGTCTCATCTTTCGAATGGGTGCTTCCTCGTCTCGGGGTCTCTTTGGCTATTGCTTTGCGATTAGTGCCGCGGCTTGAGCGCTCAGCGCGATGGCGATTGGAAACACTTTCTGAGCGCGGCTTCGACGATGACGGCACTTTCATGCAAAAATTACGACTGCGTTCATCACTTTGGCCGGGCTGGTTTGCCGATGCGTTGGACCATGCTCATGACCTCGGAGATGCAGTGCAGTCGCGCGGTTTGCTGACCCCTCGCAAACCGCGTGGGGGGATTTTACGAGCCTCCTTGCGCCGGCTACTCGGCGAGGAGAAGGATGTCGGCGGTGAGCATATTGGGCCGTTTTCAGACATGGTGCAATTGGGTCTTGATATCGAGATGCGATTACCAGATGGCCGCTCTATCGGTCGCCATAAGCGAATGTTGCGCGGCGGCTCGGTGATTTTGCTGAAAGGACCATCGGGCTGCGGCAAATCGAGTTTATTACGAGTATTGGCCGGAGTCTCACCATGGCAGCATCCAGTAACAGTCTACGGCAAGGCGCACCTTTCTGGCCATCCGGTGCTTGGAGAAATAGATATTTCAGCTGGCCCCTTTGCTTCCTCAATCGCCTGCTGGATTCCGCAAGACCCGGACCGGCATGGCATCGCTGAATCGGTGCGTCGTGAGTTCAACATTGCTCGCCGTTTGGCCGGCGATTGGAATCAAGAGTCAATGCTTGAGGAGTTGGAGGCATGGAATCTGCTCGAGATGCTTGACGAAAAACCAGAGGAGCTTTCGGATGGTGAACAACAACGGTTGCTGCTCGCAGCACATTTGGACCCGGCTCAACCACTTTGGTTACTCGATGAGGCAGATGTTCATCTCGACGAAGCCGGATTCATTCAGTTAGGCAAGGCGGTAGTCAAACACCAAGCGCGGGGCGGGCTAGTCATCGTAGTAGCGCATCGTCATGCTCGCTGGTCGCCGATTGCTGACGAAATTATCGAGATGGAAGTCGGTGAAACTCCGATTGAGTTGCCGATATGCGAGGCACCTTCAACCCGAGGAGAGCAGGAATGGACTCCCCCTGAAATCAGCCTATTTTCTAATCAGGTTGAGCCGGTCCGCGCAGGAGATTTGATAGTAATCACTGGTGAAAATGGTACTGGAAAAACCACGTTATTGCGTGAATGGGCGGCTGCGGATGGCATCGTGTGGCTGCCGACTTCACCAGACCGCCGCCTGCTTGGGATGACGGTTGGCGAGGAGTTGACTTTGCAACATCCTTTGTTGTTACAGGCGGCGAAGTTGGTGGATGGTGCTAACTTAGGCAATGATGCGGGTGAAGAAGTTAATCGGTTGCAGATTCGTCAATCTAGACTTCGATTGGACCTCGGTTTATCTCGGATTGCTGATGCTACTCCCGTTCACGATTTGTCGTGTGGAGAACGCCGTCGGCTCTCGTTATTACCTCTGTTGATTTCCGAGCCGCGCATCATGTTGCTCGATGAGATTGACCACGCGCTTGACGATTCCATGTTAGCAGAATTATTACGTCTGCTCGGCAAGGCTCGTGCAGACGGTTGCGCGCTGATTTTGACCAGTCACAGTCCCGACCTTGCCCTTTGGGCTTCAATGTCCGGCGGGCGCCGTTGGCTGATTGAAAATGAAGTTCTCAGCGAGGTGAAGGCATGATCAACCTTGAACCAACCATTGATTGGTCAACAAGTCCGGGCGGAATTGCGGTTTGGTTAACCGTGCTGCTCGGACTGATTTTCGGCAGTATGTTGCTCAGCGCGGACCGGCGAATGACATTAGGTCGCCAAGCGGCATTGATCGCACTGCTTGCAGCGGTAGCAAGCGCAGCGCGAGTCCTATTCGCAGCAATACCCAACGTACAACCGGTTACCATCCTAATCCTACTGATTGGCATTCATTTGGGACCGCGACGAGCAACCGCAGTCGCAGTCCTCGTCGCCCTACTCTCAAACATGGCACTTGGACACGGTCCGTGGACATTCTATCAGGCGGTAGCGTGGGCTTTGGTTGGCATTTCAGGTTGGATATTACGACCTTTGTTGGTAAGTAAAGATGGCATGAGCATTAGGGTGCTACCTCTAGCGATTTTAGGCTTCATTTGGGGATTCCTTTACGATTGGTTAGTCTCAATAACGATGTTAGCAATTTCTCAGCAAGTTGAAACATATATTTCGTATTTTATTCTTGGATTGCCCTTTGATTTGATGCACGCAGTCGGCAATGTCCTATTCGCGATTTGGCTGGCTCCTTCGCTACACCGCTTGCTATGGTTACACAGTAGACACGATGCAGGGGGTTGGGTTAGCTCTCTTCCAGAGGATGTTCTTCGTCGCGAAGCGTTCATTTCAGGTGGGTCCGACGCCACATCACGCCAGCGCAGGTCTGGCGAGGACCCAATGGCTGGAATCCGTAGATTTGATGATTGAATGGAGGAATAATATGGCTCGGAAAAATCAGGATGAATTAACGATGGTTTTGGTCACTCGCAAGGATTTGGTTTTGTCGCGTGGCAAGTTAGCAGCCCAATGTGGCCACGCGGCTGCAGAATGTGTACTGAAGGCAAATCGTGACTATCCAAGTATGTTGAATTCATGGAGAGATAATGGTGCTCGAAAGATTGTTTGTGAGGCATCTTCGCTCGACGCTATCAAGCGACTTTTTGGTGAAGCACAGGCGGCCGGTCTTGTTTGTTATATGGTGAAGGACGCCGGTCATACCGAGATTCCCGCCGGAACTGTGACGGTGGTTGGGATTGGTCCGGGACCACGTCGTTCAATCGATGCTTTGACCGGCTCATTGGGCCTTGTCCGCTGACCGGTGGATTCTTTTCTCACGCCCATGCACACGTGCGTGGGTCGCGCGTGCGCCGCGGCTCGTAGAGCCGCGCTGAGAGATGAGATTGTATGGATGATTTTGACGTCTTTGAAGCAGAGTTGCTCGACGATGATGAAATTCTTGAAGCATCCATTCTCGATGACGACGACACCCAACTAAACAGCGAACGTCGCGAAAAGCGTCAACTCGACATCGCGATGGCTGCTACCGGCGCAATTGTCATCGCATTCAGCGTCCTTTCAGCGATTTTTGGCACGGCGGTGGTTGACCATTTCAATGACTTCAGCATCACCGGCGACCAGCAGGTGGATGTTGAGTGGTATGAACCGATTTATATGCCACGTCATCCCAATTGTGTCGACCCGAATAATGGACAGGATATGCCGGAGTACGGCATTGGATACGAGCCATCACTGGCCATTGACAGCCAAGGTAACATGTTCATCACCGCCCACAAGGATTTGCGTTGGTCTTCACCAGACGGCGGCCTTGCTAATCCCCTTGACGGCTCACCCCATATCTATCCTGACGGCGCTTGCCTAGACGGATATTCCACCTCATGGGACTACTTCGCCTCGTGGTTTTGGGTCTCCCAAGACAATGGTAGCACTTGGGGCTGGGCAGACAATTTCGAGGAAACTCCGGGAACGGTGATTGAAGGCCAAGTGACCAACGGCGCAAGCGGCAGTGCATGTTTCGGGGATGAAGGAGATATCGCGGTTGACGAGATGGACCGCATCTACTATCTCGACACCTACCTTGAGGACAACTGGATTCACCAATTCACCGACGGCGGCAGTACTTTCGAAAGTGGATTATGCGACCGGCAATACTCGATGGCTGCTGACGACAGACCGTGGATACAGGCACAAGGACAGGGCATCGTCCACTATCTCGGCAATTCAGGAGTCGCAGTACAGGACTGTGAGAATGGTGCAGCCCGTTACTGGTATTATCGCAGCACCGACCAAGGGCAAACTTGGAGCCAATGTTACTCGATGCCCGGTGGCTGGTCAACGCTTGCGACCGAGCGAGGCGGCTCCTACGTCTTCGTGGCGCAGGAGAATGCCGATACCTCGACTGGCCACGTGCAGGTTCGCATCTCATCGGATACCGGAGAGAATTGGGGTTCTCCAATCAATGTAGGACCCCGTGAGGGCAACCCACCTGAGGGCTATCCGCTGGTTGAGACCAATGGTGTCGGCACTGTTGGCGTTGTTTGGGCCGACGCACCTCAAGGCGGGACCGGAGTATGGGCGATTCGCCTTGCCATGTCTTACGATAGAGGCGAGACTTGGGAGAGTTGGGACATTACTCCGGAATGGAGCGGCATCACCATGTATCCATTCATTTCAATCAGTGAGGATAACATCACGACGGTGACCTTCTACGGTCTTGATTTCGAGCAGGCTGATGGCAATTACACCGTCGGACATCAATGGCACCTGTATTCTGCCGCGTTGCGTGAACCGCATGAGAATGACACCTTCGAGTATGAGATTGCTGCATGGAATGAGGATGGCACCCCAGAAGCATTGCACACGGTCACTCAGTATGAGGAGGACACCGGGGATGTTCACGCTCTGCACGACTTCTTTGAGACGGTTATTTCACCCGATGGGACTTGGATGGGCATAGCCTATCAGCAGAATATCGGAGCCCATCCCTTTGAAGATGATGAGGAGCAGAGATACATCAAATTCCTCCGCGGCGACTTCGTGGTTTGAGGATGGAGTATGGATTTGATAGATGCAGACATCAGGTCTGCACATACCTTGCCTTCATCCTATTATACCGATTCAGACACCTTTCAATCGGTTTTGTCTACCTTCGCTGGACATTGGCACTTCGCAGCCCACCAAAGCCAACTGGCAAACGCGAATGTGCTTCCTATTGACAATCCGCTGAATGAGGCGATGTTGCTAACAAAACAGCATGGAGGGGTGCAAGCGTTATCCAATGTCTGCACTCACCGAGGAATGCTGGTTTGCACCGAAACGAGTGAAAGCAAGCAGTTGCAGTGTGCCTATCATGGCCGCACCTTTGGCTTGGATGGGACCTTCAAGAATATGCCTGAGTTCGGAGATGTTGCGGACTTCCCGACCGATGCTGATAATCTGCGTACTTACCCTTTGGTTGAGTGGAAAGGGCTGTTGTTCAATACGGTGAACGCTGAGGATTTTCACCGCTTCATCTCGGCGGTTGAGGAGAGAGTTGGTTGGCTTCCTTTAGAAGATTTCCAACATGACCCATCTCGTTATCGAGACTACGAAATTGAGGCAAATTGGATATTATATGTTGATAATTATCTCGAAGGATTTCACATCCCTTACGTGCATGGTGACTTGCACGAAGTTTTGGACTACGATGGTTATCGGACCGAGTTATTTAATGGCGGCGTGTTGCAGATTGGTGTGGCGCAAGAAGGCGATATTTGCTTTGATTTTCCTGCCGGTCATCCGGATGAAGGTCAACGTATCGCTGCCTACTATTTTTGGATGCATCCGGGCCTGATGCTGAATTTCTATCCGTGGGGACTTTCAGTCAATCTAGTAATTCCGGTTGATGCCAATCACACCCGCATAGTGTATCACGGCTTGGTTGGAGATTCAACCCAACTTGGAACCGGGGCCGGCGGTGACCTTGACAAGGTGGAGGCAGAGGACCAATTCATTGTAGAGTCCTGCCAAAAAGGCGTTCAGTCGTCCGCATACCATCGTGGGCGATACTCACCAACCAAGGAAACTGGAGTGCATCATTTTCACAGGATAATCACCGCAGGCTTGAGTCGTGAAGTCTAAGGATGGTGAACTCAAGGGAATAACATGGTCGCGGTACGAACCCTCACCGAAATTGACCGCAACGACCTGATTTCCCGCTGTAATGGGATTGCTGATACCGTTGCATGGTTGGATTCGATTGATGGCCGGCCGGGATTGGCTGAAATCGGCGAGAAACTGGAATCAATACCGATCAATGTTGAGGCCATCAAGCGACATATTTCCTATGCTGACGATGGATACCATCGCAATATCATCAAGATTACCGAGCATTATGAGATGGTCGCCGTATCTTGGAAGCCGGGACAATATACTCCGATTCATGACCACAAAGGTAGCGACTGTGTATTCCTCATAGTTGACGGGGTCTCAACTGAGACCACTTACCAACTAAACTCATCTGGCTACGCGGTTCCCGAAAAAGTCCGTCTTTACCAGCCCGGCGAGGTCTGTGCGGCTGAGGACCAGGATATTCATCGGGTCTCCAATGAAACTGCTGAAAATCTAATTAATTTGCACATTTACATTCCGCCGCTGACTGGTTTTGGCATCTATGCGGCGGGTGAGGAATAATAACGGTATAACGTATTATTCTGAAGAATCTTGACAGTGAAGAGATATGAAATCTGACTTATTCACCTAATACAAAATAGAATCAATTTTTTGTGCTAGTATTTCGCACATTTTTTGCCTTCCATTACTATTGAGATGATTCCGATCAAGAAATTGATCTTTATTCCATGGGTCCCAAAACATATTTTCCACAAATACATTTTCTGATAAGGTCAAATTTGAAAGTGATGAATTTAATCCATCTATTTGACCTGGCTCGAGGTAGTCAAAGACCAATGGATTTCGTGGAGTTGCAATCAAAATTACTGTGATTCCATTCTTGATTAATTCATTAACAATGTATTCTAATACGGTATGAAATAATGTCCCATTATGTTGAGGATTAAATTCTCCATGTACGCTATAATTTAGCATATTATTTGCAAACCATGCATCCCAGTCCTGGATCATTATTCCTTTTTCCCAGACTCCCTTTCTATAATTAGGAGTCCTTAGATAATCATTCCAATTTTCATCAGTTGGATTTGGTGAGCGCAGCCAACTAGTGGTGTCTGCAGCATTTGTGTCAAATGTCACAGCTCTGTAGAATAATTCACCAAACGCTTCATTGGAATACTTGCGGGTTTCTTTAGTCCTAGAAAAATAGTCATCATAAAGGAACTCTCTATCCTGTTCTCTAATAATATCAGTCCAATTTCCAAAGTCAGAGTTTTGCATTTGAATTGAGTTAAGTCTCATTCTATACTCAATATATGCATTTCCATCTATGCCGCCAGTTCTTTCTTGGCTATCTAAATCCCAAAAACTGTTTACACCTGCTTCGAGCATCACAGCATCTGGCTTTGAATTTATTAGTGCAGTTAACTGCATCAATTCTGTATACGGGTTAGCACCGGATAATCCCAAATTGTAAACTGCTAAATCTTGGATAGTACTGTAATTCTCAATGCAGTTTCCATCTATTGAAGCACGTGTAATTGAGGAGCCAATCGCTACAACATTTGTCCCTTCATGTGAACCAACAGTGTCTAATGCATCAAAAGTTATCATAAAACGACCGTGAGCAATTATACTGCCATCTCTGAGTAAAGGTTTGATAATGAATGAATCAAATGTGGAACTCATCAAAATAAAAACTAGGAAAGCAATTGAAATTGACATTGACAGAGATCGTACGGATTCTTCACCTGTTTTGTCAGTGCCCATATACTGTCGCCTATGTCCGTTATTGAAATAATCATAGGGTATTATTCCTGCCGTGTGGAATAACACGCCAAGACTTTTGTTATAATGAAAAACACCTTTTTAGATTATCATTGTAATATGTTTTCCTGCAAATTTGTTGAAATAGGAAAGCCAAACTCGTCTTATTATCCGGGGAATATCATGGAATCCAAAGCATTTTTTTTCACGTTGTTGATATTGTGTGCAATGTTAGTATTGATTATTTCAGAAGAAAACAAAGGTATTGATGAAGATGATAAGGGATTTGAATGGCAGGAGAGAATAGAGATTAACTGCAAGACTCCAAATAGAGAGGACTTAGTTTGCACAGAGTTTCTGACCGGTTTTGAAACGCCTGTATTAACTCTAAAACATCCCATATTGGAAGAAATTTGGATTGTAGATTTATCTGGAAATATTACTTCATGGGATGGCAATTCAAGCAGAGTTGTAGCGAGCCTTGGAGATGTTGTGAATCGTTGCCACCAAGAACAGGGTTTGCTCGGAATGGAATTTGCTGAGGATTTTGAAAGTACCAATCTTGTGCTACTTTCATATGTTGAAAATGGCACCTGTAATGGGCCGAATCAGTCTGGGCTGATCTTGGCAGTAGCAGCGATTGAAAATGGTACACTCAATCAAAGTTCAATTGTTGTATTGAGAGAAATAGAGCAGCCACACAGAAATCACAATGGTGGCCATCTGTTGAGCATTGGAAATAATCAGTATCTCTGGGGCGTGGGTGATGGTGGAAGCTCTAATGACCCCTACTTGACAGGTCAAAATATTTCTTCCCCACTTGGAGCAATTCATCTATTCAATTATGTGAATGGCTCAATGACTCCAGTGCTAAATAATTCAGAGGGAGATCCATATATTCTTCATTATGGTCTTAGAAACCCATGGAAATTTGATGTTGATTCCAATGGTGGTCTTTGGATTGCAGACGTAGGTCAGCGATGTTGGGAGGAGGTTAACCTAGTCACGACAAACGAATCTGCAAATCTCGGTTGGTCAGAAAGAGAGGGATTCCACCAATTTGTTCCAGATTCTGATTGTGATTATGAAATAAGTCCTGTCGGAGATAATTTCACTGAACCAGTGGCCGTTTATTCGCATAATTCCAGCAGGGGATTTTGCTCAATTTCGGGGGGATATTGGATGGATTGGGGCCCTACTTCTTTGCAAAATGGATACATGTATGGTGATTTTTGTACTGGCACAATTTGGTTGATTAAGCAAACTGACGATGGTTGGCAACCTGAAGAAATTGATACTACTGGAACATTGATAGTTGGATTTGGTCGTGGGCTTTCAGATGAATTACTTGTGCTTAGTTGGGCTGGAACTATCTATGAACTTTCAGAGTTATAATCATCTTTTTATCAATGTTGATACTAAGCCACCAGCCTTGGTTGTCATACGAATCCCAACTTTGTGAAATATCATAATATCATCTCGTGTGTAACTCTAATGGAAGCGCTAAATTATTGATTGCTCAAGAATTTTGCAGCATATCTTCCAATCTAGTTAGGCCGAGGTCAACATTATCCATCGGTGGTCCAAAAGAAAATCTCATCCATTGTTCAAATGGGCTTGGACCTTCGCGTGCGCCGCCCGGATTGACGTCAAAGAATTCGCCGGGCACGGTCATCACTTTTCGGTCAAGTGCCTTCCAAAAAAAATCCATACCGGTGTTGAATCCTGCCGGAAGTTGGTCTAAACAAGCCCAGACATAGAATGTGGATTGGCCGGGCAGGCAACGGATTCCCATCGCAGTAAGGCGTTTGACCATCATTACCTGCTTCTTTGAAAACTCACTTCGCAAAGCCTTTGTTTCTTGGTCGGCTTGGTTTTCCTCCAGTGCCTTCAGTGCGATGCGCTGGGTGACTCGGCTAGGTCCGCCATCAATTGCCGATGCAGCTCGTCCTAGGGTTTCAATCAATTCGGGTGGGCCAAGCACCCAGCCGAGTCTCCAACCCGGATAACGGAATGATTTGGTCAACCCATCAATGCACAACACCGGGTCGGAATCCGGGTCTTCAACAAATGCTGCTGCAGTTACTGCACCATCGGCTGGCCCAATAGGCGAGCCATCTTTGCCATCCGTGTAAATGAAATGCGAATAAAACTCATCAAAAATCATCGTGCAACCGGTTTCTCTTGCTGTTTTACAATAAGCGTCAAGAGTCTCACCAGAGATTACATGACCGGTCGGATTGCACGGATTACTGACTAGATACGCATCAAGGTTCAACTCGTGAACCGCCCGGTCTAACTGTTTTGCTGGAATAGAAAAGTTGTTTTCTTCCACAGTCGGAATCAGATGATATTCACAGCGCGGTGCAGCGTAACCCATCATATCTTGGTAAGCGGTATAATCGGGAATTTGGTAGCCAACTTTGCCGGCAAGCGCACCAAAAACCCGAGACAACATCAGTCGTCCGCCCTGCGCGATGCCGACATTTTCCATCCGATACGGTTTTTTTCCTGCCCTGAAAAGTCGGTTGTAGTGATTTGCCACCACCTCACGTAATTCATCCGTGCCGTTAATGGGTCCATACGCTTGGTCTTCTGGCTCTATTATCACTTCACGAATACGCGTAGGAGCACCGGGCATTTCACCGATTTCCGGTTGCCCCTGCCCGAGGTTACACCAATCCGGATTTCCATTCCAAAATCCGCGCTGCACAGCCTGATGCACTACCCAAATCACGCCCATGAAAGGCACATCACGGAAGCCCCGAGCCACATCTGCCATACCCTCTGCTCCACCATCCCATTGATGATGTTCTCGCCGGATGAATCTAGTTTGATTCGTTGGAATATGTTCGGGATGATGTGACAGAAAGGCAGTGATGTTCTGTTCTAATGGAAAGTGGGCGTTGTTTTGAAGACGTGATAGGACAGTAAACCATCTAATATCAACTTTTGAGCCGAGTTGTTTTTTGATAGAACCGTTTCGGCGGTTTCCATGAGTTGCTACCTTTGTGGCAGTGAACGTCATAGTTTACGTCCAGGAACAGTGCGTGATAACCCTGCTATCCAAGTGTTGGAGTGTGAAGATTGTGGGCTGGTCTATTTATCATCGCAATCACATATCGCTGACGGCCATTATGAAAACTCCGGGATGCACTCTGGCAAGGATCTGAGCATCGGTACTTGGTTAGAGGAGTCAAGAATTGACGATGAGCGACGTTATGAATTCTTGAAAAAGAGGATGACTGAACGGAGCCTTCTTGATTTCGGCTGTGGAAACGGCGGTTTCCTCAATCTAGCCAAGGAATCGGCATCCGTGAGTGTGGGAATAGAATTAGAAAAGGCCCTTCAACCGTCATTCAAATCAAGGGGATTGACTGTATATCCAAATCTAGATGTTGCTAAAGAACAAGCCCAACAATGGGACCTCATCACGGCGTTTCACGTGGTAGAGCATCTGTTTGATCCCCTAGCAATTCTACAACAACTTTCAACGATGTTGAGTGAGAAAGGTGAGATAATCATCGAGGTTCCAAGTTCCGATGATGCATTGCTCACTCTTTATGAAAACGAAGCATTCCAAAACTTCACCTACTGGAGCCAACACCTATTCCTGTTCAACGCTAATACCATGCAGCGTTTGATAGCAAAGGCGGGCCTCAAACTGAATTGGATTGAGCACGTGCAGAGATATTCATTGGCCAACCACCTCTATTGGCTGGCCAAGGGAAAGCCCGGAGGTCACGAGAAATGGGTGTCGTTGAATGACGATGAGTTGAATGCGCAATATGAGCGACAACTGGCATCTATAGGGCGAACCGATACAATCATCGCGAGTATATCCATCTGAAGTGGATTCCCAGAGCGTAATTAAGACTAATGAATTATCGAAGAAGAATCTAGTTCGGGTGGTACAAACATCGGAAAACTTCTCTGAAACTGACCAGATTACCATATCTGAAGGTTGATGCGAGACTACGCTATTCGGCCATCATGGAGAGATGCGGGCATTGCGCGAGAGTCGCCCGGCAACGCTGCCGAATTTGTTCCCTGCCGGCTTGCTCCTACCACCTGAGGCAAGGTATCTGCACCGGTTGTTCTCATCTTACTGGGCGTAATTAATTCTGATTTTCATTGAACAGTAACCCAGACGCTGACACTACGCATGTGGCCACCATCGAATACCCTCAGGTCGAAGTGGTAGACGCCGGGTGGCAATCCAGTTACGTTTGTACCATTTCATTCGGTGTCTGAATTGCAATGTCCGCCCACTCATCATCCGTGATGACTGACCAATCATAGACCAACGGAGTAGGTCCGTTGTCCGGGTCGTAGGTCGCGCTTGCATCAAGAACGAAGGTGGTCATGTGTTGCTCAATCACTTGAATGATGGGGCTGCATCATTCGTTTAGAAACGATGAGGGGGGCATCACAGGGTGACTTGTCCTTTCGTAGTTACCCTCTTTACAAAGCGAAGTGTAAACAACAGAATTGAGAGAATTAAAGAGATAAGCAGCACTTGGCCAACCCGGTCATAGTCCGCCCCCACCAACCAACCACCAAGCAACACCAAGTCTAGAGCGAGTATACCGCCTGTCACTACCATTGGCATCGTAGAGAGTATTGTTATCGAGGCTTGCCAAGGCAAAGGGTCTGAACTTTCGGTCGGGGCATCCTTGTTTAGCGGGTCGTAGTATAGGGAGAGTACCGCTCCTATCCCAGCTCCAGCTAAATCACTCACCAAATCGCTGGCAGTGTTCAAATAACCTCCTTGGTCAATAGTGAAGAAGAAGGTTTTCCCAAAGAATTCGTAGACTTCGTATGCCACTCCCAAAGTGACGGAAAGGCAGAAACAAATTCCTGCTACCATACGTGGTGAAATTACCCATTCGTTGTGAATTGCCATTCTGCGCCAAGCCAGTGAGAAGCCAATGGCTGCAGCAGTGCTAGTCGAGGCATGCACAATTTCGTCCCACCACCATTGGACATGGTACATCCCGTTGACTCCATCAGCGCATAGCCATTGCCCGGGTTGTAGGTCGCCATAACAGAGCGGGCCTGGCCCGTGGTCAGGCGCGCCAAGCGAGCCGCCAACAAAGTGCAGCATTGCCGCTACATAACCGAACCACAGCGGAATAGCAGGCATCCGCATCCGGCCGTTCCACATGAATCGGAGCACGGCCAAACCCATCAGCGCGCCAGCGAAATTATACCCGGCCCAAAGGGTGAGTCCACGGTAATCATTCACGATGGCAAGTAGGGTGCATGACACTACCAAAGCGAGCAGAGGTGCTCGTTCGGGGACCCGCTCGGGAACCCGCTCGGAGTGCTGTGTCATGTTATCAGCCTCCGAGGGTTCATGTTTTTGATGTTAATGATGGATACTATGTAACCACTCACAATTTGTAGGTTCTTGTAAGCCACCCCCATCCCTTCAGTTGCCTGATTACCATTGCTTTTCAGCAGATGAAAGTAGGCTTGGGCAATGGGTTGTGGTGACACAGTCCCTATGTGTGAAGTCGGTTTGGGCTGTGGTGATGAGAGAGCACCCATCGGGTAGAATTGACCTGCGGAGCGATACGGTTACCCAGCCGACTGCGGCGATGCGAGAGGCAATTGCTTCGGCGGTAGTCGGCGATGATGTTCTTGGAGACGACCCGACGGTCAGCGCGTTGGAGTCAAGGGTCGCAGAACTTCTTGGAAAACAGGCAGGATTATTCGTGCCTTCGGGAACTATGTCCAACGCGGTTGCGGTCAGAACCCATACATCACAGGGGGATGAAATCGTCATCGAAGGAACCAGTCACATCTACCTGTATGAAGGTGGAGGATATGCTCATTTATCCGGGTGTTCAGTTGCATTGGTTGAAGGTGAGAATGGGTTATTGACAGTGGAAGCGGTAGTGGCAGCAATCCGAAAGTCAGAAGGCAGCATGTCTCACTTCCCAGACTGTACATTGGTATCTTTGGAAAATACCTCGAATCGGGGTGGCGGAACCTGTTACCCTCAACAGATTATTGACGAAATTTGTGCGGCCGCTCACGAAAACGGTTGCTCGGTCCACATGGATGGTGCGCGCCTATTCAATGCGGTTATCGCTACCGGAACTGATGCTGCAAGAATGGTTAGGGATTGTGATTCTATCTCGATATGTCTCTCGAAGGGATTGGGTGCGCCGGTCGGCTCTGTTTTGGTTGGTTCTTCTGATTTTATTTCCGCCGCTCATCGTTGGAGAAAGATGTTTGGCGGCGGTATGCGGCAGGCTGGAATTCTTGCCGCCGCCGGCTTATTCTCGCTTGAGAATAACATTGAGAGGTTGGCACAAGACCATGCTCGGGCGAGGCGATTGGCTGAGGCGGTGAATGGGATTTCTGGCTTTTCTGTCAACCTTGATAGTGTGCAGACCAATATGGTTTACATCAATACAGAAAAGCCAGCAGCGGAAGTTGTCACCGCTCTTGCAACTTGTGGAGTAGACGTTTTTGATCTCTCTCCGAATAGCCTGCGTGTGGTCACTCACCTGCATATTACCGATGCTGATATTGAGCAGGCGATAGCGGCTTTTGAGTCGGTGCAAGGCTGAGTTTTTGCGTGTGTTCAAATAGGGCCAATTGTGCTGAGTAAATCATGTCGGAATCCTGTGTCGTTTGTAATGACCAATCTAAGTCGCTGAACAACGGTTGGTGCCCCGTCTGCGCCCTATTCCGCCCCTCGTTATTCGGCTCAGCCGGCGGGCATCCACCAAGTTCTGAAAGCAGGATGAATTTTGAAGCGAAATACGGTGAGAGCAGAGACCGAACTAACCGTACTCGATGGCGTCATTTGATGTTGGAAAATCAATCGGATGAGGATGCAACTTGGCTTCGTATTCGTGTTGAGGGCGTCCCCGACGCACCTCTTGGCCCACTGCATCGTCAAATCGGAGAAGATGAGATGATTGCCCATTGGCGTTGGCTGAAGGAGAGAATGCAGCAGGCCGGCTGGGATAATCTGGAGTCTAAGCGGTTGTTGCAGCGTGGATTCCCATTGCCCGATGGCTCTTGGTTGTCTTGTTCTGGTGAAATGTGGTCTGTTGATGGGCATCTGCTGATTGATGTTCCATATCGCTCGTTATTGATGGCGTTTACCGACTCAAATGCACGCTTTGAAGAGTTGGAAAAGTTTGATTGGCACACTCTCCTCGAGTTGATGACAGCCACCCATGTTGATGCACAGGCGGTGCAAGGCTTCGGTTTTGAGGCGGAGCGCGCCCGCAGATATCTGCATCACCACCTACAACGCGGGCGTCGTCGCAGCGACCCGTTGGGAGCCGCGAGTCGGTTTGGCAGATGGGCGAGAAGGATTGGCAACCGGTTGGGAATCACAACTCCGAGTCATCATTATTCTGCAGATATGCACGAACAACAAACCATCAATACCAATTTCTTGAATCATCAATTGGGGAGTTTATCCGGATTACATCATCCATGGCTTAATCGCTGGTTTGACGCATCACAGGGTGGACGGATATGGACAAGTCAGGCATCACTCAAGTCGTCTCGTTCGTTGCGAGTCTATCGAGGACGCCTGCAAATCCGCATGCTGCGTGATGACCGTTGGGTTTGGCTGGTGGTGCCGCCATGGCCCGAATTGTGGGCTATTCTAATGTCTTGGGATATTTCTCCTCCAGCGCATTCAAGCCATCAAGAATTGATGGCATTGCGCTGGCTATGGCATTCTCCAGAAGGCGGACTAAAACCCAGTGATTCTCAATGCCGGGCTCTGTCAATGCTTGTTGGAGTTGCTAGAAGTAATGAGCGGGTGCATATTTGTCCAGAAGGCAGGCCGGTAATCGCAATTGAGGGAACCTCAGGTCTGTGGTATGGATTGAGTATGCGCGACGGTGCCCATTCCTCGAGTTTTTTGATTCGGGGCTGCTTAACCCGCCGTGAAGCGGCCGATGATGAGTTAGGCGAGCCGCTTTGCCTGCATCCGGACCGGTCGGGACGACGCTTACCATTAGGCGACCAAATTGTCAGCGCGGTATTATCGTTATCAGATGACTTTGCCACCCGCCATAGTCTTGGCCCATTGAGTAGTTTCATCTCTCGGAGTCGCAACAAGATACCGCGAGGTGGAGATGAGCCGGCCGATAGAGGCGCTGTTGCTCAGCAGCGAGTCATGCAACGCCTGCGTGCTGCTGCAAATGCCGGCGGCGGCGATCGCTGGATTTTCCTATTTCCTCGCCTATATGAGATGCTAATTCGTATTGATGAAGGTGGAGTGATGATGGTGCCAAGACAACCCGGTGGCATACTTTTCTTTGGGGCTGAGAATTTCACCATGACCATTCGCTCACCGGAGGAACGCGAGTTGGCCATCTCATTAGCCCGCGCCACCGGTTGGGCATTGGATGAGGAGGAAGATGCTGTTGATGAGCGTTGGGTGCGCCATGCTGTGCCCGAAAATAATCTGGTTCGCGCTTGGATTTACGAGGTAATCGGACCCTATCAGCGACGGCATGGAATGAGGGGTGATGCTCCGTGGTGGACCCATTACCGAATGCCTGACGTGAATATGAGAGGCGCGATACCTCGCGCCATCAATCGGCGTTGGGATGACGCCGTTTTTGATGCTACATGAGTACCACACTTACAGCCGCAGGTTTGACAAACTCTTGCCATCCAAGCATTTCTTGATGACGAGGACGACACGCTGCGCATTGCTGATAGCCGCACTGATGCTGACAGTCATACTTGCTCCGGTCACCCCGGTTCAAGCAGCTGAAACAGTTGACTTGTCAGCGACACAGGGAGTAGTCGGTGGACTCCGCCTCAGCGTTTCTGAATCATCACAAACCACTACGATGATGGCAACTCTCACAGAAATGCCCCGCATCGTTGAAGTTTATACCGCAACATGGTGCGAAAATTGCGTTGGAGCAGAACACGCACTTGACGAATCAGTAGAAGGAAAATATGTGACCATGCTGGTATTTCACAGATTCATTGGCGAGACTCAAGACCCATTCGGCACCCAAGAAGGCGATGACCGTTGGATACAGCGATATGGCACAGCATCACAAGAATCAGTTGGGCTGGGCCGTGCGCCGCCAACCATGGTTTTTGATGGATGTAGAGTGAAGGCAGGAACTGCCGCAAGCGGCGACTCACTGTTAGATGATTACCAGCAATTGCTCGGATTACCTCTCCCTTCAGCCGGCGCGGTATCCTCCTCATTGTCTTGGGATGGCAACAATAGCAGTGGAGTAGTAACCTGGCAATTTTCTGCCGGCGATACAGCTTCCGACAGCTCTGACTATGTGCAATGGACTCACCGTTTGCTGGTGGTTGAGGAATCAGCATACTACCCAGAAGGCGGTAATGGGCTGAATAATTATACGAATATTGTTCGGCAAGTGACTACGCTTGAATTGCCGGAATCGGAAGCCACCGAGTTCAATGGTCAAGTCGCCGTTGATTTACCGGCAGCATGGGACGGCGACGACCTTTCGTTGGTATTAGTGCATGAGTGGAAATCGGAAGAACACAGCCTTGGTGACCTCAACGAAGGTGGCATCGGAACCATCTTCGCATCCGCCGTTTTAGCATTAATAATTGGTGTATTGGCAATCGTAGTTGTGATAATTCTAGTGGCGATAGTCATCGTAGTGAAGTCAAAGAAGCAGCAACCCACTACCTCACCCTCAGGCGACACCCAACGTTTGCAGTAGTGGCAAGTTGGCTTCCACGCGCTGCTTGATGCTAGCCGGGCAACGGCCAAGGGTATCAGCGATAGTACCATGCATTCGGCTGACTTTTTGGTCAATGAAAACAAGTCGGAACATCATGCCAATCAGCATGTCAGGCAGCGCGTTGGGAATCGCCCCTTCAAGCCCCGGCTCGCCTATCTTTTTGAGTCGGTCATAGACGTCGCCAATGATGTCATTAGCACGGTGAGGGAGATTATCGCGAGTCCATTGGGTCATGTGGCTGAGGATGCTAGCGAATTGCATCATTCGGACCACATTCGGATTTCGTTGGATTTCCACAATCAGCATGCCTTCAAGGCTGAGTCGGTCAATACGCGCGAGAATTGAGTTTTGGGCTCGCAGCACCTCGTTTTCGTCGAGTTCGCGTATCTGAATCCACGAACGCCATAGGAAGGGTTCCATCAGGCCGAGTTTACTGATGGCCATCACTACCGCAACCGCGCTGACCTCAATGGCGTAATTAGGGCGCATCAACTCTTTCTTGCGGATGAAACGGAGTTCATTTCGAGGCAGAGGGCCCAATCGTTTTCGGAGTTCAGGTACGAGTAGTTCTTTTTCGCTTTGGGTGAAGCAACCCATCACTACCTCGTGCGCGACGTCATAAACAGCCGAGCCAAGACCCATTGCCTTGACGGCTTTCTTGATGTCATTTGCACGTCGGTGTCGGTATCGTCTGCTTCTACGATGCTGGTTGTAATGTCGGAGTCCGATGGTACTGCCTTTTGCCAATCGGATATCTCGCATCGTGAAGTCGCTACCGAGGTTGGAGTTGCGATCAGCATCACTACGATTATTCTCGGCCGCCCACTGTCCGCCTTCGGCGGTATAGGCCGGATGTTTCTCATCAACCATGTTTGCTTGCGCGACAATGCCGCAACTCTCGCAGTAGATTTCTCCTCGTTCTTCGTCATGTTTTGTGGCCTTGCCACACTCGTCACATTTTTGCATATTGTTTCTCTCCTTTTTTAATTAGTCTTATTGGGCGGAATATTATAGAGCATTGAACATCCATTCATGTTCTGACAGTTCATATGAACACATCCGGGGGCTGATATCTGAACAATTGCGCCATTTAGGGGTTTGATGTGCATGATTGGCCGCCTCGTAAAGCCATACTCCGTTAGCAAGGATGCTAATGAAGTTTTCGTTCAATCAGGACAAGACCCTATCTTGTCGGTTTTGAATACATGCTGATTGAATATATTATAATTAGATTAGTAATCTAATAGTCGCGCGAAAATTCGCGCGCGAAAACGTGTTGCTGCGAAGCCGGCTCCGCGCGTGCGCGCGACGCGAGCATGCGTGTGATGCGCTTGGGCGCGTGGGAGTGCGGGCGCGTGAGCGCTTGGGCGCGTGGGCGTGCGGGCGCGCGAGCGCGGGTGCTGCGCGGGCGCGCATTGGGACCGAAAAAAGCCAACAAAAAACCAACGAGAGTCATCATCTCAGTCCACTCCGCGCAGACAAACATCCAACCCCTTATACACCGTCGCATTTGCATAAGGGTTCCCGTCGGTGAAAGGATGTCAGACTCAAACTTGCATAGTCGCCGCGCACAACCACTAACCATTGAGCACGTTCGTAGCGGATATCCACCAGCATGGGTTGTGGGGCACTTCCTCAAGCAGGCACTAGACCCCAGTGTGGAGTTGGCCTCTGGCGGTAGTGGGAGGCTATTGTGTATCCATAGCAGTGATGCAGCGCGTCAGCAAATGTTGACACTTCTTGACGATGGCACTGAATCATCTCCAGTTGACAGAACGCACCACCACAGCCTATCTTCACTTACCAAGAGTTTGGCCGCAGACTGTAGATTAGCTAGAGTATTACCTGCGGGAGGTGCTACTGCGGTATTGGTTCACGGGGCGTGCAAAGATTCAGCGAGTAAACTGTTATTCCCAATATTGCACCCAATTCCTGATCATCGTTGGAGCAGGGCAAAAACTGATTCGTTAGCAAAACTGAATCGTGCTCTGCTCAAGGAGGATATTCGTAGCTGGGATGGTCCCGGTTGGCTTGGATACCGAAGTGCGGTAGGCATGGTGGAGTCGGGGCTATCGGCCGTGCATGAGGATAATCTGGTTGGTGCAGTCAGTGGTGCATTGGAGCAGCGAGATAAGATTCCGTTCAGTCTGAGGGGTTTTGATGGCATTTTACTGATGGGGCTGCCACCGACCCTATCTTTGGCAGAAATTAGGCTGTTACAATCGCTGCGACGATTTCTGCCAGTCCACCAATTGTGTCAGCATGGCGGCTTGGCGATAGGTAATCATCGCCTCGGTTTGCACGGGCTGATTCTTGAAGACGTGCCCGCGGTCCGTGATAGTGAGTCATTGCCGGAGTGGATTTCTACCCATGAGGTGTGGAATGCGATTAATGAGGACCCTCCGGCTTATTCGATAAATCGGGTGTTGATTAGTCGTAATTCGGTCGGGGTGAAATCTGCTACCGAAGCCATCTCGTCTTGGCTTGATGACTGCTCAGACATCAACGCACAAGTGCTTGTTATTGACCCGATGGCTGAGAGTAGAAGCGATGAATGGCACCGCAGTTTGGGACGACTTGGTCTTGCTCTCAGTGCACGCAGTGAGCCGTTGCTCACCAGTCCCTCCGTGCATTGGCTGCTCAACATGGCATCGCTTGGCTATGGGCCGGCGGCTTGGTCATTGGATTCGCTTCGAGGCGTTGCTGGCCAACGTTGTCTGCCGCTGACTGAGGCCTGGCTATATGACCAAGCACACCCAACCGAATCGAGTTGGACTCCTCGGCCTAACATCGCGCATTTGGAGAATCTGGCTCGTTCTTGGCATATTGTTGGTGGTATTGGCTCGATGGAAAAATGGTTGACGGCGGTAAGGGCGGCCCCTCGCCCAAGCCCTTACCAGACCGAAGCACAGGCCGCTCAGGTTGCTGAGCAATGTCAATGGTGGCTGCTTTCACTCGCCAATCGCCTGCGTCCCTTGCTTACCCGAGCAGATGCAGCATTACTCACGGATTCTGATTTGCGGAAAGGTTGCTCAAGTGGTGTTGAGTTACCGCTCCCTCCAGCACCCGCAGTTGGTGATGAATGGCTTACTGCCCTGATGAGTTCAGTTGATTGGGCTGCACTCGGTGAGAGAATGGACGGTTCAACCGATATTGTCACTGCAGGCCTTTCGAAATTGTTGGAATCTCACCGAAGCATGCGTGCCGGCCAGCGAACACTTACACAAGTCGCGCCGAAATATGGCTCTGATTGGATTGAGGAAATCCAGCAGATGGTTGCTGGCCTTACCCTGCCTGCTTCGGATGCTGCTTTGGGTTCCGTTCGGGTATTGACTCCTATCGAAGCACTTGGATGCACCGCAGACCTCGTGGTTCTCACCCACATGACGCTGAGTGATTGGCAGTTGAAGTCGGAAGCAATACCGTTTGTTGATGAGGCGGAGCGTTGCAGGCTGAATATTGCTCGTTTAGACGCTCCGTTACGCGAAGCCCGTCATTGCTTCGAGCATTTGCTTCACAGCGGTGGTTGCATCCTGCTCATTGATGCCAGCGGTTTGGATGAAGATACCCAACCAGCCGCGCCTCTCGCCGAGTGGCTCTCTGGTCATCAAGGAGCGGATACCGGCGATAAGGTGCAATATCCATCGTTCTTACCAGTCGGCAAGGGCGGATGGTCAACGGCCAGCGGTTCTCGCACCAAAGGTCACCATCTTGCCTACATCCCGGAGAAAATCGCTACAGTTGAGAACCAAGGAGAACGTCAAATCCAGGTCACCGTTGAAGGCACCTCCGCGCGCGACCGGCGACAGCGAGCAGGATTAGCGTTGCATGAATTCCGAGCGAGCGACCCTCCGTTGAATCCATCAGCAATTTCGCTCAGTCTTGAAGAAGATTTGTTCCGCGACCGCATTGCCCGGATGCCTAAACTGGTCGCGGATAGCGAACAATACCTCAACCCAGCCTTCCGTCACCGGCTTGTCAGCCTAGAAGGCCTAACCATCGTTCCCGGTAAATCGGGCGCTGCTGGCAAACCTAAGCCTCGTAAAGCAGAGAATTGGCCGACACTTGGCGGCAAAAAAGGTTCCTCGAACCTGATGGCGATTGACCCGAGACCGCTCACTCCGTCTGCTACCGGCTTGGCCGTTCACGATTCACGAACCGGCTATGAAAACCGACCCTCACAACAACCGATTATATGGTCACCGAGTAGGCTTCTCGATTGGCTTAACTGTCCGCGTAAAGGGTGGCTTACCCGGGCGCTTCGGGCCGATGCTGAAGAGAAGCAGAAGGAGGACCTCAATGCGATGGAACGCGGAAATCTCATCCACAATGGATTGGGTGCGGTTTTTGAAAATGCATTGAAGATGACCGAAGGCGTTGAACGTTCGCTGAAAGGAGCAACCTCACTGGCTGGAGCCAAGAAAAGTGGCGACGAATTGATGATTTTTCTGTTAGAATTTATTGCGGATAACGCGCCGTGGATGCGACGCAGTGATGCGATGGCGACCCAGCGTCGCGCAGATATGATTGGCATGGGTCGTGAAAGATGGCTAGACTGGTTAGCCTCTCCCTCTCCTTCGTCTCCTTCCGGGCGCCTCGGCGCGATGCTGACCGCTGAACTCGCCATCGGCGATGCGATTCCATTGGTGCTGGAATGGGCTCTCAATAACGCTGCAGGCGACGGTTACGTAGAACTGCATCTTCCCGAATCTCCGGATAACAGCCTTCGCCTGCGTGGATTCATTGATAGGGTGGATTATGTCAAATTATCAGGATGCGAAGGCGTTCCTGCACGATTCATTACCAATACTGAAACTGAAGCAACAGTCGCCCCGCTTGATTTCAGTGAAAAATCAACTTGGCGACCACATCGTCTAGTCATCATCAGGGACATGAAGGGCGTGGATGGACCCGGCAGCGCCCAGCGGGGGAAACGTCACCGCAGTGCACTATTCCGCGACCTGCAACTCGGTTTGTATGCAAGGGCGTGGGAAATTACTCATCCAGGAGATTTGGTTATCGCGGTAGGAATTTCAGAAGTTGGTCATTCAACCATCCATGCGCTTGAGACTACCCCTTCGTTAGTTCCTGTGTTAGGTCAACTCCAACTCTCAACCGGCGGTACTCCCTACTCCTTCACCGCTTCCACCCATCGTCTGCCCGGCGAGGCAATTACCAGCAAGAAAATAATTGACAAGAAAGGTGAGGAGGAAATCGTGGTAAACGAGCCGGATTCCGACCCATTCAGGGCTTGGATACGAGAGCGGCTTACCACTGCGATAGCCGTTGCACGTAACGCCGAGGATGGGAGAGTTCATCCGACCCCGGTCAAGGATGTCGCGGTTTGCTCTTATTGCAGCGTACAGGCAGTTTGCGGTTTGGCACCAACAGTTGGAGGTGATAAGAAATGGAGTTGAATGTTGGGCAGCGACTCGCGCTGAATATTGATATGCACATTATTTTGGATGCAGGAGCGGGTACTGGCAAGACCCAATGCACGGTGAATCGTATTATTGAGCACTATCTCGCTATTGACCAGCGCGCTACCAGAATGCTGCCACCCGGGCCTCGCCCGCAAGCGTTACCGTCTGGGGCACTCCGAGTAGGATTGGCCGAGCGGGAGGATTTGAGCAATTGGCAAGGATTGCTGCCAAGCGAAGTGGTGGTGCTGACTTTTACCAACCGGGCTGCTGAAGAAATGCGCCACCGGCTTTGGCTTGAGTTGGACCGGCTGCAAACAGGTCCGACTTCTGATGACGGTGGCTCTGTTCGCCGCGATACAAGAGTTACAGCGCCCGGTTTACCAGAGCAGTTGAAGGCGATGCTCGAGGATGCGCCGATTGGCACGATTGACTCCTTCCTTACCCGTTTAATCGCGCCGTGGAAAGTCACTTTAATGGATAGGCCAACCGATGAAGTAGTATCTGAATCCCGTCGTTTGGTTCTCATCAGCGAGTCGCTTGACGTGATTTGGCGGCTCCGTTCTACAGGAGATGCTATTGATGCTGGGATTCCGGGAGAGATGGCAGAAGGCTTCCTCGCCTCCCGTGAACGGCTAATCCAGCGATTCGCTGACCGGCGCACCGTTCACACCGTTCTCGCCTCTTTGCTGAATCAGCAAATTTTCGTTGATGATGTCGGGCGTAGAATGGATGCTGCGGGTGGGGTTAATGGTGACAGCATCCGGCAGTTGATTCTCGAAATTATTGAGGAACTTGCCGGGGAGGTCGCTGAACTCTGCGTTGAACTTCGGGAACTTCACCTTGAGTGGCTCGATTCGGTGCGTAATGCCGCGACTGATCTGGAGATTTCTACCGCTTTATCCGAGGGGATGAATCGCTATGCTGCGCTTGATTCATTGTTACAGATGACCTTGCCGGATACCATTTGGGACCAATTGTTGTGGATTAGGGCGTTGGCGGTTACCACACTACCAAAATCGGTGCTTTCCAAGCCATCTCTCAGCGCATTTGGCATGGGGAATCTTACCGGCAGTACCGATTGGCCACGCGGCATCGAGACTCTTGGCAAAATCAAGGATGCCGCGACAAAGGCTGATGTTACCTCATCTTGCCGTGAAATCTCCTCCAGCATCGGACAGTTGTGGAGTTCTGCCATTGGGCGCAAGTCACGGAAGTTGGCGACTTTGGTCAGTTTGCTCGATGATTCTACCCTACCTGTGCCCTGTCGCCCAGCAAATCACCCGTCAGTTTGGCAACCGGTGACCATACCCGCTCCCCACCACCCACCGGTTGGAACACTTTCTCTCAACATCGCGGGAGAGGCCGAGGCGATGAGCGACCTGATTTGCGTACATCGTGGATTGGTTGAGGTATTTCGTGAATTGAAAATCAACGAAGGTGTGCATGAATTCGGTGACATTAGCGACCTTGCTGAGGACCTGCTGCTCACCCGTTGTCCACGCATCATGCGTTCGCGCTATCCTGTCAGCGTAGTCGGGGCACTGGACGGTATTTCTCAGAGCAATCCGTGGCGAGACGACCACATTGAAAATGCATTGTCAATTCTAGATTCATTACAGTCAGCAGGCGAACCTGCGCAAGGCTTGAGTGTAGAGGAAATTTCTACTCTCCATCAGGACCTTGTTGAGCGCTGGGCACGATTGAAGCAGATTCGCGCCCGATACCGAGCCTTCATCATTGACGAGGCACAAGACAACTCCTCCCAACAATGGCGGTTGCTGTACCGGCTTTGGGGTGAGCGTGAATTATCGGACACCCGCCCCTGTCCTGACACCTCTTGGCAGCCGACCGTTTGCTGTGTAGGAGACCGAAAACAGAGCATCTACGCCTTCCGACAGGCAAGAGTTTCTGGTTTCGTGGAGTTTGGAAAAAGTCTCCGCGCAATCAATCAACATGAATTTGCCTGTGTGCCTGAACTCACCCGCAATCCAGAGTTACGCAGAGTAGTGGAGGCCCGAGACCCGCGATACGGTGCAGATGGCTCTTTTGTCACCGCCGCAGAGATTACAGCATCACGAGGCATTGTCGAGAATTCTTGGGTGAGATTCGATGTGGCCGAAGACGATAGCACGCTACCTGCCGATGTTACCCGTGCGCGTTCCGAAGGCCATGTGGAATTGGTGGTGAACTACCGCTCAGCAGGTAATTTACTCGAGTCAATGAACGATTGGTGGGTCGGGCTATTTGACGACAGTCACGACGGTCTTCCCGGCGATTGGTATGCAAGGTCCCAATCATTGGTGCCATTCCGTAGCGAAGCCTGCGGCCGCCTTGAGTGGTTATTGCCGGCGACAAAGACCGCGCCTGGTCATCCGGAAGAAAATCTGAACGTTGCTTTGGAGCCGTTCCATTCTGGAACGTTACAACAGCGAGAGAATGCGCTAATTGCTGCTCGGATTCAAGCCTTGATTGACGGACGGGAGACCAAAGTAATCGGTGAAGGAGGAAAGACTTGGCTCGATGTCGAGCCGTTACCGGCAATACCTCCGGAGGAGATCATGGTGTTATTGCCAAGTCGCGGTGCTTTGGCTGACCTCAATCAGCGATTACAGTCTCTTGGTATTCCCGCGCAAAGCGACCGCGAGGGAGGGCTGCTCAAGCGACCTACTGTCAAGGCGATGTTGGGATTGGTGATGTTTGCCGCCCGACCGAACAGTCGTAATTTTGCGGCAGAATTGGCTCGTTCTCCATTGGTTGGGATGTCCGATAATGAGATTCAGAAATTTCTTGGTACCGCTCGCAGAGGTGAAGATCTATTCGGCCGACTGATAGCCAATGCACCGACAGATGGCATTGGAGTATTAGCCGAAAGATGGCAGCAACACGCCCGTCGTGGACGCATACTTGAGATGCTGGAGGAGACCCTTGACCATAGCGACTTATTGCTGACTTATCCGCGACTTTCAGACCGACAGGAAGCCGAGCAATTCATCTCACTCATCAACTCAATTCTTCGTGAGGTCGGCGGCGATTCCATTGTGCTTGCACAACGGCTTGCAACCCTCATTGAGATTGCTTCTGACAAATTGGATACCGAAAATACGCCACCACCCGGCGCGGTTCGTTTGATGACAATTCACGGTGCTAAAGGATGCCAAGCCCGGGTGGTATTTGTCGCTGGAATGTTCCGTGCATCGCACGGAAACGTCAGTCAAGAAGTTCGAAAAAGAGTGCTTGCTACCACCGAATTATTCGTCGCGAATAGCAGACCGTGGCTGACTCGTGACTCGCTGAAAAGTGGCTTGTGGGATATGGCTCAGATGGTGCAGGAAGCCCAAGCGCAAGCCGAAGCGCGTCGTCTTCTGTATGTGGCTTGCACCCGGGTTGAAGATGTGCTGATTTTGTGTGGAGCACCGTCTGATGCTATTTTGAGCGATGGCAGAATTGACTTTGACATGACTGATGCCCAGACCAAGGTATTCGGAGAGATGTGGCTGGATGCTCTGCGTCAAGGCTCTGGTAGAGCGCAAGATTCCAGCTCGCAGTGGTTGGTTGAGGGTGATGGTAAGTTGATTGATAATATGCCCGGCGCACCGAGCGATGACCGTCCTTTACCCGAAGCAGAGGATAGTGAACGCAGCATTGTGCCTGCTGATTTATTTGTCAATAGCGATTTGGCTGCTGGCACGATTACCAGCCTACCGATACACCATCACACCGATTGTTTCCCGACAGGACAAACCATCCAAAGTCCATTGATTAAAATGAATAATCTTGATGCAACCGCTCGCATCGCCTTTGGAAATCCGCCAGCTGCGGCTCAGCCGGCTACAGCAAGGAAGCGAATAATTCGGCTTTCGCCGCACCGTCTTGACTCCGCATACCAATGCATGCGCAGATTTTGGCTGCAAAGTCATGTTGGCCTGCCCAGCGAGGCTATCCTGCTACCAATCGAGACTAACCGGGCTGGAGGTGGCGATGAGCCACGATTACCCTCGCCCAAAGACATCGGCTCAATGTTCCATCGAATTCTCGAGTTGGGTTTAGCCAATCCGGGCCCACCCGGAGGTAGTTCCCCGCTCGCTCCTTTGTCTAGCGTATGGACTGAGGTGAGCGAGGACAGATTGAGTAAGAGCGATGAGTTGGACGCTTTAATTGACGAAGTTTTCGCTGAGATGCTGGAGGCTGAAGCAGATGAGTCTTGCACTCGTGAACTAATGTATGCCATGACCGGCGCAGTTTGCGCCGGTCCACTTGGAGTTTTGACTCGTGGCAACCCTTGGCAAGGAGAAACCGTCGAGGGACTACGAACCGAGTGGCCGTTCTCACTGAATCACGATGTGAAAGATTTGGGCTTGCAGGAGCAAGCATGGTCGGTTAGTGGCGCACAAGTAACAGCATTGGTTGATGAGGTTCGGTTTTTGGTAACGGGAATCGCTGACCTCGTGCTTGCTACCCGCACAGAATCGGGTGGTGCTGCCTTGCGTGCGGTTGACCTGAAGACGACTGAGGCAGCAGGTTTGCTGCGAAAAGGTAAGCCTGCTGGCGACAGTTTGTTAGCGATTCCAAGCGATGAAAGTGAGTATTCAATAGCCGAGAAGAAAATTCTGTCCGAATACAGAATGCAATTGGCAATTTACACTCTAGTTCTCTCCCGGCAAGAAGACGCGCGAAAAGCGGCAGGATTACCACACCGCGAGGTATTACCGCCCGGGATTCTCATCGCTGCTACCGGGCGTTTGGTTACGATGACCACTGAGGAGATTTCACAGGCTCTCAGTGACCTGAACAGCCTACTGACTCGGATTGCGCATGTCTCGGTTGAGAGCAAATCCGATGTTGAACAATTCCCCCGTAAATCCGATGCAGATGACCCCGCTTGCCAGCATTGTCCATACTTCCTCGGTGATATCCGAATCTGCGGCCCAGAAGGTGCTACTTTGGGCGCCCAATAACTGTAATTGACAGTTTATTTTTGCAAGAGTTTTTCACGATTTAATCGTGATTCCCCTCAATTTATCCTCAATTATCCGCTAACACTTTCCGTGATATTTCCGTTGATTTTCCCACTAATATTTTCGCTGATATTTCGCTATACCCATCATAAAAACGAATTCCACACAGCATGATGCTCTTATCCACCCGCCACTTCCACAGTATATGGCCGGATTGGACTTGGCTGCAATTCAGCAGTGGGTTGACGATGCCTGGGAAGGTCATGCGTTAGCCAGTCTAGCAAAATTTATCGAAATTCCAGCACTTTCTCCCGCTTTTGATGTTGATTGGCAGGAAAACGGACACCTTGATGCTGCCATTGACCTATTTTTGGGTTGGGCCACCTCTTTGCCGATGCAAGGATTGACCGCTTCCGTTCACCAGTTGGAGGGGCGAACTCCGCTATTACTCATCGAAATTGAAGGGACTGCACCCGGCGAAGTTCTATTCTACTCGCATTTGGATAAACAGCCCGAATTTACCGGCTGGTCATCGGGTAAGGGACCATGGATTCCGGTGCGCGAAGACCCGTGGTTATTCGGGCGCGGTGCGGTGGATGATGGCTATGGTGGATATCTCAGTCTGCTCAGCGTGCTCGCTTTGCAACAGCATGGTCATTCGCATCCGACCTGTCGTTTTCTCATCGAAACCTGTGAAGAATCTGGCTCATTTGACCTGCCGGCATATCTGGGTAAATTAAAGGACGAACTTGGCAATCCCGACCTGATTATCGTGATGGATTCCGGCGCTGGCGATTACGAGAGGTTGTGGGTGACTACAAGCCTGCGCGGACTGGTTGGAGGCACGCTTTCGGTCAAGGTGACGAAAGAAGGAGTTCATTCTGGGATGGCCGGAGGGATTATTCCGTCTTCTTTCCGAATCGCAAGGAGCCTGATTAGTCGCCTTGAGGATGAGGATTCCGGCCAGATTTTATTACCTGAGTTATCGGTAGCCATCAGCGATGAATTACGTGGCGAGGCTCAAGGGATTGCTGATGTTCTCGGCGAAGCGGTTTGGACTGACTTACCAGTTGTTGCCGGGCTTGAGCCGCAAACACCCGGCCTTTGCGAGGTTGTGCTTTCTGGCAATTGGCGACCTTCGCTTTCGGTTACCGGCGCAGATGGAATACCGAGCATCGCCAATGCTGGCAATGTTTTGCGAACCAATACCGATCTTAAGTTATCAATGCGAATTCCACCGGGTGTAGAATCTCGTGATGCACAAGCGGCGATGGAGAAAGTGTTGCTCACAAACCCGCCGCATGGCGCCGACGTGAGTTTTGTCGCAGACGCTGCGGCCAACGGTTTTTCTGCTCCCGCCATGGACGAAAGAATGCATACTGCCCTCAATGAAGCCAGTTTAGCCACCTTCAACAACCCGATGCAAGTTTTCTTCGAAGGTGGCACAATCCCATTCCTTGCAATGATGCAAGAAGGCTATCCGGACGCGTCATTCCTAGTGACCGGCTCTCTTGGCCCGGGTGGAAATGCGCATGGACCCGACGAGAAATTGCATATTCCTGCGACCAAGGCAGTAACCACCTGCGTAGTTGCCGCGTTGGCATCAATGGTTGAGTAGACGAACACCCAGACCATGAGTTGGCAAAGCAAAATATTCCATTGGGATGAGGCAGCACTCCGCTTTGTTCGTGCGTTTGGAATCGCCTTCTGTTCCCTCTAGACTCCTAGAGTGATGGAGTTGAACTGGCAATAGTAGGAAACCGCCTAGGATGACCACTGAAAACCGTCTCATTTGCCGGTAGTATTGGGGAACACGTAGTGTTCCCGAGGTGTGCTCCGGGGAGCGGGTTATATTACAGGTCGCAGACTCCCGTGTGTCGAGGGATGCGTATGTCGGATGAGGAAGACAGTGAAGGGACACTCACTCCTGAGGTTGTGTTGAAGCAAACAGAGGAGCGTTTGTCAACGGAGACTGAGAGGTTAGTCAAACTCTATGATGCCTATGAACAACAGGAGAAAGAGATTGTTGGGCTGAAGGCGGAAATCGAGGTTCTTGAGAAGGAAGTCATTGACAAGGAGATTGAGCGCGAGGGGATGGACCAACTTCTCACCGATAAGGACAATCGGGTTCGTGATCTTGAGAAATCTGATGCAAAATCTCGGTCTATGGTTGACCATCTTGAACCTGAACTTGAGAAGATGGATGAGAAGTTCACTCGAGAAAAGGACCGGCTCGGTCGGGTTTTTGAAATCGCTGAGGAACTTGATATCGACCTACGTCTCGCTGTTGCCGAATTGAAGGCGAGAGACGACTGGTATGTTTCGCATATGCAAGTCTTTGAGGATCTGAATCGCGCCATCAAGAATCGCTACGAGATGATTGAGGCTGCTGTTGAGGCAGAGCGCAAATCCGCTCACATGGCTCGCGCCATCCAAGACCGTCTCGATGAGGCGATAGAGGCACGCGCTGCCGATGCTGCTGAGGCCGCTGAGGCAGCAGACGGCGACGACGACGACGACGACGGTGAAGAGGAGTGAAGCGGCGATGGGCGGCATCGCCCGGGGCGGGCTGCGTCCCATTTCGCTATGGATTTCAATGGGTCTTGCCATTGAAGCGGTTGCGCTGATTGTTGATGACCTCGATGGACTTGGCCATGTATTTGCGTTTTTTTGCATGATTATCGCTACTTTTCTACTCAATTTTTACCGCGATCCTGACAGAAGAATTCCAAAAGACAGCGGGGTAGTGGTTTCTCCCGCCGATGGGCGAATCATGTTCACGGTCAGAGAACGGGCAACTGGACGCAGACCCGATTCTGCGCAGTTGAGTGAGGATGGAGGACGAATTGAGTCAGACGAGTTGACCGGTGATTGGTGGCCGACCGCTTGTGAAAATCCTCTCGAGTTCACCACCGAGCAGCGTTGGGAGGTGACTCCTGCTGGCGAGGAAGCGGATAGCGATGCGCTACGAGTTGCAATTTTCATGTCGCCATTTGATGTTCACGTCAATCGCGCACCCATCGCTAGCACAATTGAGCGAATGGAGCACCGATGCGGCAAAGGTCGTCGTCGCGGGCCATTCTTGTCCGCTTACCTCAAGGAGAGTGCGTGGAATGAGCGAGTACGAACGGTTCTACGCGGAACTGAAGGCAGTAACTCGTCGGGCGGAATAGCGATCGAGGTGACCCAAATTAGTGGCTTGCTCGCTAGGACCATTGACCCGTGGACTTCGGTTGGAGATGAGTTGCGACGAGGTCAGCGTTACGGAATGATTCGGTTTGGTAGCCGGGTTGATGTCCGAGTACCTGCTGCGACTCATAGTTGCGTAGTCATCGGAGCAGACGCAGAGGATAATCGGTATCCAAAAGGAGAGTCGGTGCTTGCCGGTAGTAGTGTGTTGTTCACCTGTAACACCGATGAAAGTGAGTGAGACAAACCCTATTTATTCACTCAAATATTATTGGCGAAGGATATTTGATTTTTGGCATAATTACTCGGGCTTGCTGCCGTCGGCCAACCGAATACATCTTGCAGGAATCCCCGCCCAGATTTCGCCCGGTGGGATATTGGTGAACTTCGCCACCAAAGCATGGGTGGCAACCACTGCCCCAGCCCCAACAGTCACTCCCGGATTGATGAATGCATTTGCGCCGATGAGAGCGCCATCACCAATTTTCACCGGCGCAAGCACCAACTCGCCTTTCTCGGTAATATGCCCATTGATTTCCGCATTTCCACCAATAATCACATCCTTCCCGATTTCAATCATATAACAATCGTTAATCAGGTAAGAGTTGATTTGTGCACCTCGCCCAATTTTACAACCCATTAACCGGTAGTATAGGTTTGCAATCCATGACGGAACCATATGTTGTAAGAATGGCTTTGCCAGTCGGTGAAAAACCCCAAAGAAGGCCCACCTGACGGTGATATGATGTTTGATTGGAACCCTTGCCTCAGGCAGACGTGGGCGAATCAGGATGCCGAATACACATACAATCGCCAGGGTATCAATTCCCCAAATGAGGTATGCTCCACCTACCGAAAGCCCGAGCAGAATACAGCGCAGCCACAATTCCATTCCCGCGGTTATCTCAAGGGTTTCCAGCACCAAAGCGATGCCCGGAGCGGCTGCGATTCCCCATATTGCCATGCCGAGCAATAGCGCGATTGTGGATAGAGTAACCTGCAAAATTTCGAATGCGCTCATCATCTTGCCATCTCACTCCTTGTCCTCTGCCTCGATTCTTCCTACATCACCCATAATCACAGAATCTTGAACGGTGATATGTTGGGTTATGTTCTGCACCACGGCAGCCTCGGATATGGAATCATCGGAAGAGCCTCCGTTGCCGCCACCTCGATTCTTTTTATCTTCAGCCAAAGCAGCGAGATAACCTTCCTCCAAATCCACCTTGCTGGTAAGATAAGTGCCAATTAGGATGACAATGGTCACACTGAGAATTGCTACACGACTGTCAAACATACCACTTGAAACTGCATAGATGATTGGACCGATTGCTGCCGCAGCCTTTCCAATGAACCCGAAGAAGCCGAAGAATTCGGTGGTTCTGGTTTCAGGAATCAGCTTGGTGAACATCGAGCGTGCTTGTGCCCCCGCTGCTCCCATCACACAGCCAATAACCATTCCAAGGAAGATCCACTGTAGCGGTGCTCCCATTCCAAGTGGACCCCAAACGTAGGTTCTCATCGCATTGGGCCAGAAATCGACAGGCCCGCCAGAAATCTGAGTTGGGTGCCGGTCTCCCACACTGTATTCCCCATCTTGTGGTCCTTCGCTGAAGAAGAATGAGAAACGATGGTCGGTCATATTGTGCATCGCTGTAACCAAGACTGCAGATTCATTACGGCTCAGATGTTTTTTCGAGACATCATCACCGCGCTTCACGTCTTCCTGAGGTGTATTTGCCAAATAATCCCAGAACGTATCACGTAACGCCTGGTCCCCTTCGCCTTCAAGCGCAACCCAACCACCTGATACGCAACAAATGACGCGCTTGTGCAGACCAGTTCCCAGATATTTGTCAGGAACTCCACCCTCGTCATCGTCATACATTCCGACATCGTATTGATTGGTCTCCTCATTCCATTGGTATTGGAAGTCGTAGAGGTCTGAATCATCGTCCATTTCAAGGGGTGCAAAGCCCACTGCAATCACAGCTACGCCACTGTAGATGATTAGCGCAGACATCAGGATTTTCTTGGTACCATATTTGTTTGCGAGTTTGCCGAATACAATGCTCATTGGAACTGCTACAACGTTTACTGTAAGCAGCAAGACGATATTCATCATCGGATTGATTCGCAGAACTTCTTCTCCAAATGCTGAAGCCATTCCATTGATTGTATTGACACCGTCATAGAATAGCAGGTAAGCGACTAGGAAGAAGGCGAGAACCTTGAATTTCCGAATTTCACGAAGTGTGTTGACCAACTCGGTGACAGCAATCGTCGCAGCCTCCTTGACACTTCCAATCGGTGTTGGATTCGGAATCTCTGGCTCAGGAGTCCACAAGAATAGCCGCATCCCCCAGCCTAGCCACCACAGACCCGATGTGATGAACACGAATGGCAATGTGTAGTCGCCGAGGTCAATACCTACCCGCATCACTACCAGCAGATGTACAACCAACAACACCGAGCCACCCATGAATCCGTAGGCGTATCCCCAGGAAGATACGTGGTCCATACATCTCCTATCTGCTAGATATGGCATGAAAGCGTAGTAGAATGTGTTACCAACACTGAACCCGACGTTTCCAACGATAAATATCATCGCTAGGAAGTAGTAGTCATACTCACCCATTAGTGAAGTTAATGCCATCAGACAGCAAGCGACCACACCGACGATTGTAAACCACCAGAGGAGTTTTTTCTTGATAGGAATCCTATCGGCGATAATACCGAGCAGTGGTGCAGATACGGCAACGATTAGCATCGAGATTCCGTTTACCCACGCGTAGAATGAATCTCCACCACCACCTTGCGCAGAGTTGAACAGCGTCGTCATGTATTGTGGAACGATGACAGTGAGGACGGTCAATGCCCATGCTTGATTGGCCCAATCATACCAATACCAACCTTCGAGTGCTTTTTTGTCTTCAGGCGACATTGCCCCCATCAGTTCTTTGACTACTTCCGGGTTTACTTTGGCCGAAATGGGTACACCTTCACCGGCCATACTGTGTCGTCGCTGTTTAATGGTAATAATGGCGAGCCAAAGGCTCGCCGGTGTTGGCGCAATATCCCGCTCACTTGTCGTGTAGTGGAACTTCGGTCAATCGTGGTCCCTGAGCCATCCATGTGATGCCTTCTTTGACCCATGACCAGATTTCGTGCAGACGTTCTTCGTCAACTTCTGCATGATGCGCGATAATCCTGACTACATCAACTTCGGCAGGGTGAATTTCGCCATCTGCTGCCGCTAGGAAAATGCCATCGCGCAATGCCAATCGGAGGGTGCGTTTGTCAATTTTCCGTGCGACCGCATCAATATCAAATTCCATCTTCAATAATTGACGGAATTTGCTGCGCATATTCGGATTAATTAGCATCCGCGCCATTCTACTTTCAAAGAAAGCTAATTCCTCTGTTCGCAGTACTGCGTCCGCATTTGCGATGATTGCGAGTATCGTCAAATAGTCATCCACGTTAATGGACTCGAAGGCCTCGGGAGCTGAAGGTTTCAATTGCATCGACCCGTCAGCGAATAGGCTTCCTCTTTTAACCCCATTACTACGTACTCGTTGCTGCTTCGGAGGATTCTTCAACAACACCCTCGACGGAGGTATTGGTGAAATCGTGGCGCAAGGCAACGGGGGCTGCTCACAGGGTGTCATGCCCTCTGAACAAAAAGCGGTGAAGATTCACCATTTGGTCAAGGCACCAGAAAATACCCCCGAATCAATCCGATTCCGTGAATCATGGGATGCAAAGGAGCCTGCGACAGTTTACACTACTCCAGAAAGAATGCCGGATGGGGAGCTGTGCACCGCTGCAACAGTCATCTTCCGTACGCGCGGCTGTGTGTGGTGGTGGAAAAGCGGATGCACCTTTTGTGGATATTTCAACGATGTGCGCGATGATGTAAGCAGCGACGACCTGCACGCACAGTGGGCTTGGGCAAAGCGAGAGTTGAACGATTTTGAAGGCTGTTCAATGGTCAAAGTTTACACCTCTGGGACTTTTTTTGAGGATAGGGAGAATCCACCCGATTGGCAAGAGACAGTTCTTCGTGAGACTTACGAGAAGGGCTTGCACCTGATTGTTGAGGCGAGGGCGGAAATGTGCACCGCTGAGAAGATGGCTTGGGTGGCCCAGCGCCACCCGGGGTGTGTAGTGGCAATTGGGCTTGAGGCATACGATGACGAGGTGCTGAAATTCCACTGCAATAAGGGGTTTTCAACCAAGCAATGGCGGCGAGCTGTTGCTACTTTGCGTGAGAATAATCTTGGGGTGAAAACCTATCTTTTGTTCAAGCCGCCATTTATGTCTGAGGGTGATGCGCTGCATCATACCGCGGTTTGGATTCGAGAAATTATTGATGATAGCGATGAGATTTCAGTTAATCCGATGAATATTCAACGCGGAACAATCGTTGAGCGTTTGTTTCGGAATCGAGAGTATCGTCCACCTTGGCTATGGTCAATGGTATCGTTGATTCGTGCGGTCCATGATGACATCAATTCTGGTGAAGGTGGTGCGGCGAGAACTCGCTTGATCATTCATCCAACCGCTGCGGGCAAGGTTCGTGGTGCCCACAATTGTGGTTCTTGTGATAAGGAGGTCGCCGCGGCCATCGAGCGATACTCGGTCTCCGGCGACCTCGAAGAATTCAACGGAATTACTTGCTCTTGTGAAGAAATTTGGGCGAACGAAATCGCGTTAGACACATCACTTCCGCTGCCTTTGGGCTCAGGTGGCGACCGCCGTATGTCTTCTGTTGACGTATTGATGTCACCGTGATAAAATACAGATTGGACCCCCTCCGGGGGTCCGAGGCTTCGCCGAATGCTTATGAGCGCCCCGCAGGTCGCCGGGTTGCCCAAAGGCACATATTGAGGGGAATTGATGACCACCGATGCTTCTTCATTGCCCGAAGTTACCGTGGGTGACGAGGAGCCAGCATCCTCACGTTTGTTGTTGTTAATCAGCACAGTTGCCGCACTTGGCTTACTGATGTTGCACAATGTGCTCTATCCCGGCCAAGATTTGCCTGTCTTTGGCGAATTAGTGCCATTATTCGGCGACATCGCACATAGTGGAATCTGGTTCTTTCTGATTGGAACGATGATTGGATTTGGTTTGATAGTGGCGACACTTATCGGCGAGGTAATTGAGGATTAAGGAGTGATGAAGAATGTCTGCATTCACAACTGCGCTACTATTCATGTGGCTATCGGCCATACTAACTTGGGCGTTGGTCAATCGCGGCATTCCAATATTCCAAGACTTGGCCCGAGATATGTCTCGCTTCTTCATGGAGAAGGCACTCGGTCCGGGTGCAGATTTGGTGGAAGGCAGACCGGGTTCAGGTGTGAAGGCATGGATGTTCCACGGAATGCTGTGGTTTTGTATTGCTGCAACTTTCGGATTCATCGAATTATGGTTATCTCACGAGCCGACCGCGCTGCATTCTCTTTCTGCGATTGGATATTCTCCAACAACCTCTCAGTTGCATGATGCTGTGAGTTTGGTATCCTACAACGCGATTTGGATGATGCTGATCGGTGCTAGCCTGCACATCAACGCCCGACTCAGCGGTTCCGGAATTGCAAGTGAAACAAATGCGGCATTGGTGTCGTTCATTTATTCGGGTGGGATAATGATTGGATTCATCGCTTCTCATCTTAGTGGTGACTGGGGCGATTACATGTTCAGTGCAGCAGGAATTGCATTTATTTTGGCTAATGTTGCTGTTGCAATCAACCACTTGTTGACATTGGGTGGCCGCGGTAATTCACCGATTCAGCCCTCGCAATGGTTGATTATCTTCGCTCTCATCATGCCTTTGCTCGGATGCCTTGGCTCTCTGCTTGGGGTATCAAATGATTCAGTCTATCTCTCAACAGTAACCTTTGGTATGGTAGCGATGGCACTAGCGGTCGCCCATTACGTGATTCCAAGCCAAGCGGGCGCACCGATTTGGAGCAGGACCCTAACTGGGGTGACCATCTTCGGATTGCTGTTTTTCATCACCCCGTTCAATATGTTGGATGTAGATTTGGGACAAGGCACAGCAGGGCTGCTTACCGTGATATATACGCTGAGCCTGATTCCAATATTTGCTGCTGTTACCAACCTGATGCGAACCGCTGGCAGCCGCTGGGGCTCAACCTCTAGTAGCGTGGCTGCTTCAATCACACTCACCGGTGTAGTGCTGCTGATTCCGGTTGCAGTTGGCACACTATTCATCGGGGTTGATGCGATTTCACTCGAGGATAATCTCGGACATTTGGTTAAGCCGATGACTCATCTATTCACTTGGGGGCCGCTTGCAATGATTGCAATTGGAGGAGTTATGGCTTGCTTTCCGGCTGCTGCCGGGCGCGAATTATTCTCAGCCAGTAGCACCCGCACCAGTTTTTGGTTGGTAGGAACCGGTGTTCTAATCTCCACGATGGCCTACTTTTCGGCCGCTTTGGTTGATGGCGCCCTAAGCGCTGCCGAAGTTGTCAGTGATGCCTCGCAACCAATGCTGGTAATCGCTTCAATCGCCTTCTATCTAGTCTCAATTGCCGGAATAATGTTGATGCTGAACATGATAAAAGGAGTCTCACGCGGCACCCCGATTTCTTCAGGTGATGCTGGTCCAGCAGTAGTTACAGATAGGATGACTTTGACTCCGGGCAGCACCTCTATTCGTAGTATGATGGCTGCCGGTGCAGGTGTTGACACCGAGATTTCAGTCATCTGTGACAATTGTGATGAGGAGGAGTAGGCCCATTCGGGCTTGCGACATCCACTTGAGTGAGATGCGTTTAGCCCAAGCATAGTGCATGCCTGAGGTGGTTGAATGCGTATTGGTCTGGTCGGCAAGCCGAACGTCGGAAAATCAACCATGTTTGCCGCCTTAACCGAATCAAATGTGGACATCGCAAATTACCCATTTACCACCATAGAAGCCAATATTGGCGTCACTTTCATTCCGGCTCCATTACCATGTCCATGCAGCGACCTACGAGAAAAAAAACAAGATGAAGGCAGGCTTGAGCCAACCTCACAGGATGATGAAAGGGCCGGCAGTATCTGTGAGCCAAGAACCGGCTCATGCATCGGACACACTCGTAGCGTCCCGGTAACTTTGGTAGACGTAGCGGGTTTGGTACCCGGTGCCCACGAGGGAAGGGGTCAAGGAAACCAATTTCTTAGTGACTTAGCAAGATGTCATGCCTTGATTCAAGTGGTAGATGCCTCGGGTGGAACTGACCTTGAAGGCAATCCGCTTGGTCCCGGCTCATGCGACCCTTTGGAGGAACACCACTTTTTGGTTGAGGAGTTGGCCGCTTGGATTTCTGGCATTCTTGCCAATGGCTGGACCCGAGGTGTGCGGAGAGTGCAAGCCGAGGGAGATAAGGGGCTGGTGTCCTACATTTACGAACAGTTGAGTGGTATTGGGGCTACTGAATTATCAGTTCAGGCTGGCCTATCTTCCTTCAACGAATCTACTGACGATAACGGGCTTGCTTGGGAATGGTCCGAGGATATAATTCGGGTGCTTTCTGAGCATCTGCGCCGGTCAATTTTCCCGCTTTGTGTGGCCGCAAATAAGGCTGATATCGCCGAAGCGGGAGCTTGGGATGCGCTGGGGAAGGAAGTTGAGGCGAGTGGTGGTATTTTGATTGCAACTAGCGCAGATTCAGAATTAGCGTTGCGTCGGGCCGCAGGCGCGGGACTGATTAATTATTCAATGGGGGATAACGGATTCACTATTACCGAAAAGGGCGAATCCGACTTGTCCGATGCCCAGCGGAGCGGTTTGGATGATTTGGCAGCCCGATTACAAGAATTGGGAGGAACGGGAGTAGTCCCATTATTGTCAAAAATCGTCCATCAGCGATTAGGTTACATCATCTCCTACCCGGTGCAAGATGAGACTCATTGGACCGATGGGGATGGTCGTGTATTACCCGATGCATTGCTGATTGAAGCGGGTTGTACTGCCAAGGGACTTGCCTATGCAGTTCACACCGACCTTGGAGATGGCTTCATTCGGGCAGTTGATGCGCGCAGCGCACGTATCATCGGGTCTGAACACGAACTTGAAGACAACTCGGTAGTCAAGATTGTCGCCAAGACCTGAACATCACTCGTCGCCTTTACCGTCTCCGCCAGTATCGGATTCCTCGTCGCTTTCGTCGTCGGGAGCAGGCATTTTTGGTAAGCCCTCATCTCCGATCGGAGCAGCAGCCTCGGCTGCTTCCAATATAGCGATACTCTCGTCAGAAAGTCCAATTTCAGCCAAATAGGCCTCATTTTCTTCATCGGTGAATTCCTTGCTCTTACCTGCCCGTCCTCCACCGAGGTGGCCATAGTCGTATGGAAGAACCAAAGTAATCAGTGTACTCTGTTCCATTCCCAACTCTCCAACTGTTTGTAAACGACGCAACTCCATCAGTTCCGGATTCATGGACATTGTGTGTGCTGCGTGACTGAGGTTTTTCACTGCCTCAACTTCCCCCTGTGCGCGGATGAGTCTTGCCCGGCGTTCTCGCTGGGCTTCTGCCTCGCGAGCCATTGCACGCTGCATATCGTGTGGAATCACCACGTCGGTGATGTCAACTCGGGTGATGTCAATACCAATCGGTCTTGAGAATCCGTCGAGCAAAACTTCGAGCCGATTTGAGATGACATCTCGCTTTTGCAGTAATTCATCAAGAGTGAACTCGCCGATGACCACACGCAGGTTTGCCATGGTGGCGTTTCGGATGACTTGACTTGGGTCTGCGACTGCATAAACTGCGGTCTCCGGCGCGAAAACCTTCCAATACACTACGCCATCAACCTTGATGGAGACGTTATCTCGCGAAATACACACCTGATTGGGAATGTTTTCTGGCCGGTCACGAATATCAACTGCCAAAAATTCCTCAATCACCGGGATGCGGAATCGGAGACCGACTCCGGCTTCGCCTGCTGGCTTACCGAAACGAAGTCGGACCGCTCGCTCATATTGATCAAGAACGGTGAAAACTCCGCGTCGTGGCCAAGTTCCGCTAGGCGGAAGGCCAGAGGGCGGAGAGCCGACTGGGGCGCTTATCGCCGCGCCGCTCATGAATAATGACATCATTACCAAACCGCCAGCAAGGCCGCAGCAAGCCCCAAAAAGAACTGCCAATAATTCCTCAACTACCATCACTTACCACCTCCAATCAGTTGAGCAAGCATACCCGGCCCAACTTCAAGCAGGGTATCAGGAAGCATCATGATACGGGTCGCATTGTGTTCAGCGCCTACTTCTGACAATACCTGTAACCGGCGCAACTCCATCAGTGCTGGGAAGCGGTTGAACAGCACCTGTGCCTCTGCCAACTTTGCGGTAGCCTCTCTTTCCGCGCTGGCCTTGATGATTCGTGCCTTGGCTTCTCGGTCGGCCTCAGCCTCTTTTGCCATCGCTCTAGTCAAATCGTGTGGTAGTTGCAAATCTGTCAATTCCACATATCGGACATCAATTCCCCACGGGTCGGTTGCATCATCTAGACTTCTACGAATCTTAGCTGCGACCATTTCTCGTTTTTGCAGAACCGTGTCCAATTCCAATGAGCCGATGACGTCACGTAGCGCACCTTGTGCAGCCATTGCAATCGAGGCTCGGGCATCTGTAACCTTGTTCACTGCATCCATCGGATTGCGAATTTTGTAGAAAACTACAGCATCAATAGACAACGAGATGTTATCCTTAGTCATCACAGATTGGCCGGGAACGTCGTTGATTAGCATCCGGGTATCCCAGCGAACCAACCTATCAACGAATGGAATGACCAGTCTCAATCCGGGTCGCAATACTCCTTTGCAGACACCAAGTCTGAACAGGACAGCACCTTCCCACTGCCTGATAATCTTCAGCGTTATGCCCAAAAAGGCAAGAATTCCGCCGACTGCCGTTGCTACCGTTAGGAAAATTCCAATAAACGCCATGCTAGTCCCACGGACTGCTCGTTATTCAGGCTATTGACGTGCAAGAGTTAGAACAAGAATTGGGCTAATCGCTGCCGATTTCAGTGACTTTGTTCGCTTCGACAGTATAGGAGACGACTCGCCAAGACACGGTCAC
>Ga0066376_10000162_pt1 | contig 58009 bp, 58 predicted proteins | sample Knorr_S15_td_Bot_FD_77009 | JGI IMG/M metagenome (GOLD analysis project Ga0066376, IMG submission 77009) | Marine microbial communities from Southern Atlantic Ocean transect - Knorr_S15_td_Bottom_ad_5009_LV_A | ecosystem: Environmental > Aquatic > Marine > Oceanic | place: Southern Atlantic...
ATGGATAGTGCGGATGGATAGTGCGGTCAACCGACATCATGTTATTCTTCGATCCCTCCCGCTGAAGGGCAGTTTTCTTGATCAGTTCAACATTTGATCCTGACAGAAATCTCATTGTGATGAAGATTTCCGGGAATATTTCGGTATCGCAACTGGTTGTAGGCTATGACGAAATATTCGCTCACGAGCAGTTCAAGCCCAATATGCATGCGATATGGGATTTGACTGATCTTGATCTGAAGAGTTTTCCCATTAACGAAGTGCATCGATTGCCGGGTGAGTTGAGAAAATAAATGCAAAGAAGAGGCGCTGATTACAAGGCGGCGCTAGTGACAAACCGGTCTGTCGATTACCAGCTTCTTCGGTTGTACATCACCATCCTCAAGCTGATTGGTACCAATTTTAAAATCAGGCTCTTTCGCACGAAGGATGATGCCTACAAATGGATAGATGAGTAGCATTGATATGATTGAATTTCCCCAGGCAGAAATGTTGAATTGCGGTGACGTTGAGCTGGAAGTGTTCCAGGCAGGTCACGGCGGCATTCCCGTGGTGCTGGCACATGGCTGGCCGGAGCATGCCTTTAGCTGGCGATACCAGATTCCCGCACTGGTGGCGGCCGGTTATCACGTGATCGTACCGAACCAGCGTGGTTATGGCCGCTCCAGTCAGCCAGAAGATGTGGCAGCTTACGACTGTCATAGCCTCACCTCGGATTACAATGCCTTGTTGGATAATCTGGGTATCGATAAGGCTGTTTTTATCGGACATGATTGGGGGGCGATTCTCGTCTGGCATCACGCCTTGCTGAATCCAGAAAGAATTAACGGAGTCGCCAATCTGTCGGTGCCGTTCAGGCCTCGTGAACAGGCAGACCCTGTCGCGTTTTGGGAGCAGATGCTCGGCCAGGACTTTTATATCGTTCATTTCAATCGCCAGCCCGGTGTGGCAGCGAGCGCCTTTGAAGCCAATACGCAGCGCTTTTTAACCAATATGTATCGCACGAAGCAATGGCTGGAAACACAGACCGCGCAGCCGGCAGGAGCTTCCATTGTTAGCATGGCCGAGATGGAAATTAACCGAGGCGAGCTAATGATGAGTGAACAAGAACTCAGCGTATTTGTTGAAGCTTTCGGTCATAGCGGATTTCATGCACCCTGTAACTGGTATCGTAATTTTACTCGTAATTGGGAAACAACAGCATCAGTTGAACAAAAAGTCATTCATCCGGCGTTGATGATCTATGGCAAGCACGACATGGTTCCAGAATCTGATATGACAGGTTATGTGGATGACCTGGAAGTTCACACCCTGGAATGCGGACACTGGATACAACAGGAAAAACCTGATGAGACAAATGCTATTTTAGTAGATTGGCTCGATCGGCGAATGAAACCGCTTTTTTAACACCGGCCATATTGAGAAACGGCCAAGGTGACCTCTCTATCCAAACTCCCTAAAGAAATTCAGGAAGTGCGACATTTAACGCTATCGCATCTTCATGGTGGCTCTGTACCCAGGTCTGACCATCTCGCAGGAAAAATGCGACCCCGTCCAGAAAATGCACATTCGGGTAGCGGCTTGTACTCTGACCGAGCAGTCGGTCCTTGATGGTATACAAGGTAAAATCATGAGATACCAATAGATCCAGTTGCGGTTGAGCCGGTGCCTGCTTCAGCTTTTCCTCGGCAAGCCGGCCAATAAGCCGCGCCGCAATGTCCGAAGGCATCAGGATGTCATTGGCGACCTTGCCGGCAAACCAGCTGTCAAGCAATTCAACAATTCCGCCAGCATCTCGCATGGCCATGAACATTTTCATCTGATCAAGGACATAGAATACGCCGAGCGCCTCTATTACCCTGTTTCGGGTAATGTCACCACCTGCTTGTTGGTGACCTGCCATGATGAGATCTGCTGTTTCAACACATCTTTCGGCCGGACTGGAATAGCCGCGCAGGCGCAATGATTTTGGTAGACGTTCACCTAATGATTTCGCGAGGTCTCGACCTTCATCGGTCAGTGGGTTGAGAAGGTCATGTTTATCGGCGGCATACTCCCTGGCGGAATGACGCATGAGCAGCACGATATGGTCTGCGCCCTCGTCAATTAGCTGTTCAACAAGTTGTAAGGTTGAGTCACCAGGTGTCATTGAATACCTCTATTGTTCATTCAACGTTGATGGAAAAAGGAAGCCGAATCCTGATTTGTGATGTGACTTCGCAGGAGGGTATCTGTTTAACGGTGTCCTCAATGAACTGGATGAATTCCGGATTAAGATCAGCATCGCTGAAAAACCGGGGTTCGACTCGATCCGGATAGATAGTGAGGTCCAGGTGAAAAGTAAAACTGGTTGTTTCTTCCGAGAGTGCATCTGCGAGGACCTGCCTGATGCGTTCAATATGCGCATCTAACCTGTCTCTGCCAACTCTTTCGGAGAGGCTTGACTCACCGGATAGATCAATGAATTCCTTGAACTTGAGTTTTTTGTTGTCCGCAACATTTGGTTGGTTATCTCCCAGCCTGCGCCATACGGCAACGGGGTCATAGGGTCTCGCCCTGGGTCTGGCTGATTTAGCGATATAGTTGAGGATAAATCGGCCGGAATCGCACTGGCATTCAAAACTCTGTTCCTGCCGGATGGCATCGCAAAACTTGATCCAGTTTTCCGGCGTTAGAATGACAGAGTAGCCATCTTCAACGATGCTGAGTTCAGGCGAATCAGAAAATCCAATGGAAACAAAACTGCCCCCGATCAGGTCGGTGGTGGCGTCGGGAGCGGCGTAGGCACCGGGGTCTTTCTGGCCTTCCTGCCAGTACAGACTGGCATCGCAACGAGGCGAAAAGGCGGTATTCAAAATGGCGATCTGGTTGTTATCCAAACCCTCGAGCGCTGATGTCACTTGCGGTGCATCTTGCTGATGCAATTGAAATTGCACAATGTTAGCCCGTTGATGAATGTGGGAATGTTCAGCCAGTACATGACCTGCATTAGCCAGGATGCTGATTTCTCCCTTTGAACCTGGAAACAGGTTCGGACGCTGCTGGGTGTTCCATGTGGGATAGGGGAAAGACGAACAGAATCTGCCCAGCCTTGACAGAAAGCGGGTCAAACCATATTGACGAGCGTAGTCATATTCTTCCTGATGAACCAGGATGAGTCCGAGATAGTCGTCCAGAGAAGGTAAGGACGAGAAACCAATAGCTGACACCGTGAACAGGCAGGGGAATCCAAAAATACCCCGTTGACCCAACCGAGCCGAATCGCCATTTTCCATTCGCTGGCCCGCCTGGGCTTTTTCTGCAAGTAGCTGGAACAGCTTAATCGGCATTTTTGGAAAATCTTCGGTATTTCCACCGTCATCAACAAGCAGTGAGAGGGCCATTTCACGTTGTTGATAATCTGTCATGCCGTGTGTCAGATAGGTCCAGCAAAGCCTGTCCCGATCACCAAGATAAAACTGATGCAGATGTATCTCGATTTTTAGAGATTCATCTGGCTTCACAGTGATGGGAAAACTCATAGACTTATGGGTACGACGTTGGGTAGGCGGCTAAAGAATACCAACCAATACGATGAATCGACAGAATTGATTGTCAATCTCTGGTCTCAAACTTGAATTGTTTCTCTCTTTTCGGTCTTGTTTTGGGCGTTTTCTGCAGTGGATAGATCAATTTTTCCAGGCCGTTAATTTTAATTTCCAGGGTTATCTGCATGAGTTCGCCCAGTTTTCCTGCAGGGAAACCACGATCAACAAACCACAGCAGGTACTCTTCGGGAAGCTGGATAAGCGGGCTGCCTTTGAATCTGCCAAATGGCATTTCATAATTGGCAATCTTAATGAGATCCAACTGATCAAACATAGGCAAGGGCCAGTTTTCCTGCAGGGCTAGTTTTCCTGCAAGGAATGTACAATAGGGTTTTTAGATTCAGGGTGTAGTATGCCAAAAGCCAGTGAATTAAAACGGGGAGATGTCGTTCAGATTGACGGTGCACCTCATATGGTGAAGCATCTGGATGCCAAAAGCCCATCGGCTCGAGGTGCATCGACGCTCTACAAGATTAAGTTCGATAACCTCGTCACCGGACAAAAGCGTGATGGGTCGTTTAAGGGCGACCAGTTTCTGGACGAAGCTGACTACCAGAAGGTTCAGGTTCAGTTTTCCTACATCGATGGCAATCAGCATGTGTTCATGAACACTGGGGACTACAGTCAATACCTGTTGAACAGCGAGGTATTGGAAGACCAACTGGAATATCTCAATGATGGTCTGGAGGGTATCACCGCATTGCTGGTGGAAGGTCACCTGGTGTCTATTGAATTACCTCAATCGGTGGTGATGGAAATCGTGGAAACTGCCCCGGCTATCAAGGGTGCATCTGCTAATGCGCGGACGAAGCCGGCGACCCTGGCCTCGGGTCTTATCGTCCAGGTGCCTGAGTACATCGAGAGAGGTGAACGGATCAAGGTGAACACCACCAATGCTAAATTCATGTCCAGAGCCTGATGCTGTCTGTAAACGATATTCCGGAAAGCCAGCTTGAATTCTCGGCAATTCGGGCGAGTGGTCCTGGTGGCCAAAACGTTAATAAAGTTTCTTCCGCTATTCACCTGCGATTTGATATCAAGGCGTCTTCCTTGCCTGAGACGCTCAAACAGAAGTTACTCTCTCGCAAGGATTCCAGAGTCACCGCGGAAGGGGTAATAGTCATTAAAGCGCAGAGCTATCGCCGCCAGGAAAAAAACAGGGCCGAGGCACTGGAGCGCCTGGAAGAAATGCTACGCCAAGCCCAGCAGGTCGTGAAACGCAGGAAAAAAACTCGACCAAGCCGGTCGTCGGTGAGGAGACGACTGGACACCAAGAAAAAGCAGGGCAACCGAAAGAAATTGAGAGGCAAGGTGCGGGACGATTAGTCTATTGAATCCCGGCGTTTCTTTTTTCTTCAATAAGCCATTCATCTGAGTTTGTTCCAAAAGGAATCATGACGTGTTTCTCATAGGCGCTGCGGTCACACAATAGCTGATAAAAGCGTTCGACCATGGGTAGTTCCGGTCGAGGGATGTCCATTGTGAAATATCGGTACAACATGGCGCCGAGTGGAATATCACCCATGGTGAATTCATTGCCTGCCAGATATTTGTTATCAGACAAATGATGGTCCAGTTGCTTTAACAGGGCAGCGCTTTGACTGAGACCTTTCTCGATCAGAGACGGATTGCTGCTCTGGGCGGGCAACCTGATTTTGTTGAAAAAAACCATAAAGAAACCCTGGGAAAAGGTGTTGCATTGCCAGTCCATCCATTGATCGGCTACGGCTGCTGCCTTTTCATCCTGTGGGCAGAGTGAACCCTGGCCGTAGGCTCTTGCCAGGTACCGCACACAGGCATTTGATTCGTACAAAGTCAGGTCGCCATCGGTAATAGTCGGAACCACAGCGTTCGGGTTCATTTGCAGGTATTGATCTGTCACACCGAAGGAGCCGGCCATGTCGTGGCGTTGGTAGTCGAGACCCAGTTCCCCGAGTGTCCACATGACTTTCTGAACATTCATTGAGTTTCTTCTGCCCCAAACGGTAATCATGTCTGAATGCTCCCTAATCTGGTCTCGTAGTCTTCAATGTATTTCTCAATCGGCCAGCATTTCCCTGCGATAGAAAGTTCCCCGGTCACACGGTTGATCAGGAAGGCTGGATTGGTGTCAGTACCTGCCTCGAGATAATAGTTTTCTTCGGTGCCATAGAACATCACCCAGCCCCAGTCTCTTTCAAGCGTTAAGTGATCGAATACGATAAGTCGATCGATTTCGTCACTGGATTTATTTACTTCACGTTCGACAATCAGTTGTGCGGCGTTTTTCGTAATCATTCGACCCCTGGATTGTTTAGGCCCAGGGTTTCCTCAGCATAGGCCTGGATCGAATGGTAGTCAGGTTTACCATTCGGTGCCCGGTTCAAATTATCTTTCACCAGAATATTTTTTGGAATTTTATAGGCAGCGAGGTAGGTTCGAGAAAATGCCTTGAGTGCCTGTTCATCCAACTCATGGCCATCGTGTAACTGAACCACGGCGGTGATGGATTGGCCCCACTTCTCATCTTTGACGCCAACTACCAGGGCATCGGCTACCATGTCATGAAACTTCAATGCTTCTTCGACTTCTTCCGGAAAAACCTTCTCACCGGCCGTATTAATACAGTTACTACCACGACCCAGCAGGGTTAGCCTACCGTCATTCTCAACGCGAACCCAGTCGCCGGGAATCGAATACCTGACACCATCAATCACCTTGAAGGTTTTGTCGGTTTTCTCCTGATCCTTGTAGTATCCAATCGGTAGAAAACCCCGAACCGCGACCATCCCGGATTCTCCTGAGCCTGGCTCGACTTCTTTTAGATCTTCGGTGAAGACCTTGCAGTTTGGACCGAGGGTAAAACTCGCGACTTCTATTTCTTCATCTTTGGTCATCAGTGAAGCGCCAAGCCCAATCGCTTCCGAGGACGAAAATCCATCAGAGAGCAGCAGATTCTCGTTGTGGCGGAGTAGACCGGCTTTTATTTCCCGGGTCCACATCACGCCCGAGGAAGTAATGAGCCCAACAGAAGAAATGTCATATTTACCGGGATTTTCATCCAACGCTTCAACCATGGGACGGGCAAAGGCATCGCCCACGATCGTCACTCTGGTGACCTTGTGATCTGCGATGTTCTGTAGAGCCAGTTCAGGCTCAAAGCTGCGACTCGCCAGGGTGACCACCGTGCCGCCGCCAGACATACCGCCCACCGCGGAAAGCAGGCCAGTGCCATGCATGATTGGCGGCAAAGGCAGATTCACAGTCCGTGGGCTATTCGATAAACGCTGTAAAAATTCATCCATGTCAGCGCAAGGCGGGATTGCCAACCTGGGGTTGCCTCCCGCACCCAGCACTTTAAATAGATCATCATGCCTCCACATCACGCCTTTGGGCATGCCAGTGGTGCCGCCCGTATACAGGAACAGCAAATCGTCGGGACTATGTTTCACCCCGCAAGATGAACCGTCACCTTTATTGACTAAATCTTCGTAGCTGGATGGCTTGCCATTATCGACAGCAAGCCAATGTTTCACGTTAGGCAGTTGATCTTTGATGTCATCAACATAATGTTGAAATTCTGCCTGATAGATAACGACGGCGGCATCAGAGTTGTCCAGCAGGTAAACCAGCTCGTTTTCGATGTAGCGGTAGTTCACATTGACGTGGGTCAGGCTGGCCTTAAATGCGGCGGCAATACCTTCAGCATATTCCGGACAATTTCTCATATAAAAAGCGATTTTGTCCCCTGGCTGAACACCCGCTGCTAACAGGTTAGTTGCCAGGTTGTTGGTACGAGTCGTGAAGCTACCCCAGTTAATGATGCGCTCACCGTGGATGAGTGCCGGTTGTTCTACAGGGGTGATCGTTTCTACGGCTTCGAGAATATCTCCGTAGCTCCACTGGTAATTCGTGCTCATCGTTGAATAGATCTCCGTAAACGTTTGCGTATTTTGCGAGGGGAATGGTCGCTTGCTCCGATGAAACAGCCGTATTTCTGTACGGTCCATGGCGGGAAGTTACGGGAATTGTATTGACGACACAATGCCGAATGATCTCTACCACTCTTCTGAATGTTTCGTACAGATATCCAGTGATTGGCTGTTTAGAGATCGAGCCAGAAGACAACCATCACCTGCAGATGTCTGCTCTTCGCCCCATAGCCGTCATTTTTAGCCCGAAATGACGCGTTTGGTTTGGTCTGCTCACAGCCTCGGGCAAAGGACTAAACCGCTCGCGCGGTAAACAGAATCAAGTCAGAGGTATAGCAACAAGGCTTTAGAGTAACCAAAGGATTCCAAGATGGGCCTGTCCTGTGTTGAGGTGTGATGCCCCAACCAAACCCTACACAGGAAGGAAGCCGGGGACGCCCAGTCCATGCTTGAGTCTAACAAATCTATTAGCCCGATACGCCAGCGCATGATCGAAGATATGTCACTGCGCAAGTTATCAGTCAAGACCCAAACCGCCTACATCCGCGCCGTCGTGAAACTAACCCGGTTTCTCGGCAGATCTCCGGATACTGCGACCGCAGAAGACCTGCGGCTGTTGCAACTAGATATGAGCGAAACCGGGGTGTCGAGCATCACCATGAATGCCACCATCACCGGCTTACGATTCTTGTTTGAAGTCACCCGTCTTCTCGATGCAGCAGCGAGCCCTAAATATCGAGCAGCACTCGCGCTAGCCTACGGCGCTGGTTTACGTGCCAGCGAAGTGACTCACCTGACCGTCAACGACATCGATAGCGAGCGCATGATCATTCATGTGGTGCAGGGTAAAGGCGATAAAGACCGAAACGCCATGTTGTCGCCGGAACTGCTCAAGTTATTGCGGCAGTGGTGGCGTACAGCCCATGGCGAAGGCAAGATACTTGCCGATGGCTGGTAGTTCCCCGGGGAAAATCCAGCCAATCCCATGACCACCCGACAACTGAACCGGGCCTGTCACATCGCCATCGCCAACTCACGCTTGATGCGCCTTGATGACACCGGTGTGACGTTCAAATACAAGGACTATCGCGACAAGGGGCGTTACCGATCGAAGACCATGACGCTCGGTACCGATGAGTTCATCCGCCGCTTTCTGATCGATGTATTGCCGAGTGGCTTTCACCGCATTCGTCACTACGGTTTGCTCGCACGGTCGTGCTGAAGAGTTGCGATCAAGATCAAACGTTCAAATCCCCATAGAGCGTGTCGCTACCCAGCGGTTTCCTCCCCTGGGGCTTATCTGACGCCTGTTAGTTAACTTGTGTGCCTGAATCCATGGTCTCCTGCGATCACAGGCATCTGATAACCCTTAACAGAACGAGACATTAAGCATCCAAACTTTGGTTGCTATAAGCTAAACTGGACTGCTTGCTGACAAGGTCGGCATCGCAGGGGGATGTTTTGCTGATCCAGATTTCCCTCCTCCTTCATTCTCTATTTACGAAAAGCGCCGACAGGATTGGATAAACGCACCCAAGGACGTTCCTTGTTATATGGAATTGCCAGAAGTTGAAGAGACGATGAGGTTGCTGACTTGACTGTTGCACTTGTAATATTAAGTTAATGCCGCTTAACTGCGTGTTAAGCACTCAAACAGATTCAAATTCTGATTTTGTAATGGTGATAGCAAAAACAGATTCATTTTTTTCACCAAAGGTTAAGAGAGCTATGAGCAAAGGTACAGTTAAGTGGTTTAATGCAGATAAAGGTTTCGGCTTTATTACTCCAGAAGACGGTGGTAAAGATTTGTTTGTTCACCATTCAGAAATTCAAACGGGGGGTGAATATGCAACATTGAATGACGGCCAGGCAGTTGAGTTCGAAGTAGGCCAGGGTCAGAAAGGTCCCTGTGCAAATAAAGTTGTTGCTGTCTGATTTATTGCATATAACAAGTAGGTTAAGCGGATGCGCTATGCGCACTCGCTTACCTAGGCGTTAGGCGGCATATCGAATCCAGGTCTGCTTTGCGCTCCATAGGGGTCCTACTCTAACCTGTTCGATTTTGGCGAGGCAAGTAACCTAGCACTTCCGTACAATAGGACTATTGAACAAAGTTTCGTGAGCCCGGAATAATTCGATTGCGGGAATCGTTTCTGGCTTAGGCGCGACGTCCCCAGTGGGTCGTTAGCTGCCTGGTCACATAACCGGTAGGATATGTTGAAATCATTCCGGTTTTTCAGAAAAAGGTGGATCATGTTCCATCTAAATTGTCAGGGAGGTCCCAAAAATTCCATGGCTGAAGAACTCAAATACTCAAGAAATGACCAGCTCGACCATTACCATGAGCGCGGTTACGTAATTCTTCGAGATGTCCTCAACCCTGCCGAGATCGATGACCTACGCGAAGCGCTCCAACCACACCTTGATCTGGGTGTCCACGGTCGCAATGACTTCGAAGGAGAACGGACGCACCGAGTCTATTCCCTCGTCGGTCGCGGTGCTGTATTTGAGCGTACCGCAGAGCACCCTGCCGCGCTGGAGCTGATGGAAGCGCTTTTGTAACCCAACTACCTGCTGACTGCGAGTCAAGCGATCTGCATCTACTCCGGCGAGACGCCCCAGCCCATTCATTATGATGATGGGTTCTATACGCTGCCACGCCCGCGCCCCGAGGAGAGTGTCTCGACAATCTGGGCTCTGGACGATTTCGCCATGGCCAATGGTTGCACCGAGTTGATGGAAGGCAGCCATAAATGGAGCGACGAGCAGATAACGACCAGCGTGTCCGGCATCGATGAGGTGCAAGCTGCGTCGCTCACGCCAGTTGAAATGACGGTGGGTTCTCTGATCGTGTTTGCTGGTACATTGTTGCACCGAGGAGGTGCAAACCGATCGTCCGCACCTCGGCGCGCGTTCAGTCACCAATATTGTGAGCTGTGGGCCCGCCAGCAGGAGAATTTCATGTTGTCGATTCCACGTGAACGTGTAAAGTGATGTCCCTGCGGCTCAGAGCATTGCTTGGCTATTCAATCCACCCGACATTCATGGGTCAGCTCGCTGGACGACATCCCGAGAAAATTCTTGCTGACGACTACGTCAATTCGTTAGTCGCTGATGACGAGTTGATTGCGAACGTGGAGCATAGATTCTAACTGTCGCTTTATCCGGGGCTGCTGTGTTAATAAGCAATTAGTTGGAACACACAACAAGAATGCACTCATTAGCGGTCGCTCAGAAACACAACTTCTCTGCTGTTAATGGCCAATACGGGCGTAATCGCCTCCAAACTTGAATAGAGCACTACATGTAACCGCTACGATGCTATGCTCTCCGTGGGCATAGAAGAAGGAGTTCTTTATCGCGACTTTAGGTTCGAAACGCAGGCAATGTGTGGTTTGTGGCGCGCATCTTGAAAGGACTCCAGGCATGGTGGGTAGGGACAGTAAGTATTGCCCGAAATGTTCCCAGCCCAAAACGAAGAGTATCCGTGATACGAACGCGCCCCAGGTAGCGCAAAACAGCCTGCTGTTATGCAGGGCCTGGTCGCGCAAATAAGGCTTTCCGTAAAGACGCTTCATGCACCGGGTCCAACCTACTAATCCGCTAAATCGCTGAAATTTGCAGAATCGTCGTTTATGACAGGAGAACTTGTGGCATCGGAAGAAAAAGACCTGAGTCTGGCACTCTTCTGCGATTTCGAAAACGTCGCGCTGGGTGTACGCGATGCAAAGTACGCCAAGTTTGATATTCAGCTGGTGCTGGAGCGGGTACTGCTGAAGGGCAGTATCGTCGTAAAAAAAGCCTACTGTGATTGGGAGCGATACAAGGAATTCAAACCCATCATGCATGATGCGGCGTTTGAGCTTATCGAGATTCCTCATACCAGACAGTCCGGCAAGAATTCCGCGGATATCCGTCTCGTTGTCGATGCGCTGGACCTTTGTTACACCAAAGAGCATATCGATACCTTTGTCATCATCAGTGGTGATTCTGATTTCTCTCCGCTGGTCAGCAAACTTCGCGAGAATGCAAAACAGGTCATCGGGGTTGGCGTGAAGAATTCGACTTCTGATCTGTTGACCCGCAACTGCGATGAGTTTATTTACTACGACGACCTCGTTCGAGACGAGCAAACCACTAAGCGAAGACGACAAAAGGCACCGGTGAAGAAGGCGATTGTCAAAGCAACGCCGAGCAAGAAATCAAAGGCAGCCAAGTCTGAAGATGACAACATTGATGAAGCAATCCAGCTCGTATTAGAAACGGCCGAAGGATTGCAGGCAGACAGGAGTGATCGCGAGAAACTCTGGGGTTCGATGATCAAACAGACATTGAAACGTCGTCGACCAGATTTTAACGAGCGCTTCTACGGCGTGAGTTCGTTCAGCGATTTACTGGAAGAAGCAGAAAGTCGGGGATTGATAGAGCTGGAATTGGATGAACGGTCGGGTGGCTACACCATTAGATTGGCTAAGATATCTTCGGATTAGTCACCCTGGGCATGTCATCGGGGGGGGTTGGAGGTCATGTCAACTTCCTCTGAGTCAGGTGTCCCAGGACTATATCGCGGTATGGAATGATGACCCGCGTTTCATCGCAACGGTGAATCGGGTCGTGCCGGAGTTCTGAAGCGTGTTGTCCGTGGGGCCAGACCAAACGGTCAGAAGCGGACAATTAGTGGGAACGAATCCTTTGTGCTAATCATGCAACCGTTTGTGAAACGCTTCCGGCTATATAGGGTTGAGCGATGACGCTTTGCTTTATTTTCGTGGATGAAGTTAGGGGACTATAACAAACTTGAACAATCTTACTCCCTGCTGCTTCTAAATAGGATTCCACTTCAAGATTATGGGGTTTGTTTCCCCAATCTTCTCCAACAACAAAGATATCAACATTTAATTCCTTGCAGGCAGATACATATTCAAGCTCATGGTAGGGACGTACAATATCGACACACCTCAGAGCTTTCAGCATTTGTTGTCGTTGAACGAGAGGAATCACAGGTACGTTAGGTTTATAAAGTTTTACTACATTATCAGAGGCAACACCAACAGCAAAAACATCACCCAGCGTTTTGCAGTATTCTAGCAACGCAAGGTGACCAACATGCAACAAATCAAAAGTGCCAACCGTATATACAACCATTATTCGATCTAGTCCGTGAATTAGAGCCATTTGGCTCAGCAGGACGCCATAGTACGCTTACCGTCATCTTTCGCAATGCTTAAGCAAAATATATTGATGAGAAAAATGTGTTATTAATAGGTTGAAAAATAAGACGTGCAATTTGAAGGACTTACGACGATGACAGGTGACTCGAAATCTCAAGAGCTGCAAACCATTTCCATTCTTGCTTATGTAAGAGATCTTCCCAATCTTTGTTCGCTTGCAGGATTGGCTTGCACAACACTTGCTATTTACTACATGTTTTTGGGTGTTTACTCCGCTGCAATGATTGGAATGATCTGGGCCGTGGCTTTTGATTGGGCTGATGGACTCATTGCACGCAGGATAAAAGGAAGGACAGGTAACGATAGAATTTTTGGAGGCCAGCTTGATTTAGTGATAGACATAGTGAGCTATGGTGTCACCCCCGCCATTCTTCTTTTAAGCTATGGGGCCTTTGACATTATTTATCTACCTGGAGCTTTCTTAATACTTGCTGCAGCTGCGATGCGGTTAAGCTATTTTAGCACGTTCGGTCTTGAGGGCGGATCGAAATACACAGGGCTGGCTCTTGATAACAACAGCATATTTCTCGTTTTCATGTTTTTGTTTGAAGGTTTTTTTAGCGCTGGGGTTTTTTCAGTAATTCTTTATTTCAGCTGTTTAGGACTCGCTGCCTTGAATGTGTCACAGATCAAAACACCAAAATTTTCTGGAAACCCGATCAACGTTCTCATTCTCGCTGCATATACTTTGGGAATAACCGCTATATACGGCTGGAAACTTCTGTAGAGCTTCTGAATTGAATTCCGCTGCACTTGGCTAGAATCAGCCGCCTGGGTTACTCCGACTTCGGTCAAGTCATTACAGTTCCTGTAATTTTTCTCGCATGTGATCAATATCGTGGGCGGGAAGAACGGAAATGTTTTCCTTTCCATCCGCAGCTTTCACCCAAATTCGCCAACGATTCAAAAGAGCGGCGTTTTCCGGCGCGATAAAGTAGCTGTACAACCAGCCTTTATCTGCACTCCCTATGTGCCAGGCTAATTGTCACGTCTCTTGATTTACCCAAAGACCATTTTAGGGCGTATTGAGAGATTAACAAATGACACTTTGTGGCCACTTTTTTCGTTCGGTGTTGACGACCCGAATTTTTGTGCCGCGATTTCAACGGTTTATCAAACGCTATAGCTGGCATAGTTATTGCGTTTTAGATTTTTCTTTCAACTCTGAATAATTTTAATGTCCGAACTTCAACTCATACAACATGACTCTCATTTAGAAGTGGTCGCTTCCGGTGATTTCGATCTCAACGACACCAATATTTACATCAACCGAATACTTTCTGCCTGCCAGTTTGCTGGGGTTGATTGTGTTCTTATCGACTATCGTGGCGTCGAGGGCATCACGCATGCCACTACGAGGACGTTAATTGCACTGCTGATGGAGGAAGAGTACGCCAATCACGAGGAAACCAGCAGACCAGTTCGAATAGCCTGTCTTGGATTACCAAATGCCTTCAGTAACCAATCCGGGAGCAAAATTTTCCAGGCCGCAGGACTCCCTTTTGCCTCTTTCACAGATAGTGATAATGCAAAATCCTGGCTTGGGGTTGATGGAAGTTGGTGAACACGTCAATCCCTCCTTATCTTTACGGTCCTGTACTCTCTGGGCAGATTGCCTAAAGTACGAGGAATTTTTCTGTTGGGATCCAAACAGCGTGTTTTCCTCTCATCGTCGATAAATCGAATACGCTGAAGCTCTGATTACCGATTTTGCTGTAAGATCCCGTTGAACAGGTGGAGCGCGATTCATGAACTGGAGTGCAAGAGGAGCAATCAGGCCAGAAGCTTCAGCGGGGACGAAGCATGTACTCACCTGGAACCACGCACTTTGGCTGGGGCCGGTTCTGGCGGTTGCAGGTTTTCTTTCCTACTACATGTTCTTCGTAACGTGGCCAATCTTTCGTGACACGGCCTGGCTGAACCTGCTCATCCTTGGCGTTGCAGGATTCATCTCGATTCACGGGATGCGCCGTGGCTGGAGCCAAGGCCTCTGGCGAAAATTCGCTGGTGTTGCCGGTACCACACTTTCCGTACTTTTAACCGGTGTGCTGACGTACTATTGCTACGTATTGTCCTACCAACTTCCGTCGACTGATCTAGTCATCACCGAAGGCAAACCACTACCGGCCATGCGCCTTGAAGCGAACGACGGCCGACTTATCGATATTGGTGAGGTCGGGAGAGATCAACTGATTCTGGTGTTGTATCGTGGGTACTGGTGACCTTTCTGTATGTCAGAACTGCAAGGTTTGCAGTCACGAATCAATGAATTTCGGTCTGCGGGGTACGAAGTCATGGCCGTTAGTCCCGACTCAATGGCGGAAAACGACAAGGTCGTTCAACGTCTTTCGCTGGATTTTCCCATCCTGTCAGACTCTGATCTGGAGGTAACACGCGCCCTGGGTCTGCTTCATGAAGGTGGTGGAATAGAAGGTGATGACGTACCCCGCCCAGCGACCTTTCTGATTCAGGACGGCTTTATCGCATGGCGTGATCTAACGGATAACTGGCGGGTACGAATCCGTGCGGATGATCTGTTGGAGGTTGCAATCGGCATGAACCGGTCCCGGTAGCCGGGACGGATGAAACCCGCATGTCATACGACTCATACTCGAACCCTGAGACGTTCTGCTTGAAAGGAGATTTTCTACTCGACTCCCATCCACTCTCGCGGTGTTCTTAGTTCACCACCTTACATGACCCAGGACGGTCTTGTTAAGACCGTAAGATCGGTTAGAGGATTGTCAGGTAGAATAACTAAATCGGCACGTGCCCCCACAGTAATGCTTCCGATCTCTCCCTCCAATCCAAGCATTTGTGCAGGTACAGATGTCGAGGCAACAATTGCTTCCATTTTCGTCATGCCTGCCAGGTTCAGAAGCTCTACCTCGCGGACTGAAGTAGGACCGTGAAATTCAAACGGTATGACCTCCCAGTTGCCTGAGTCACTCCCCATTACGATGGGAATTCCAGCGGCATGGATCTGCCCTACGGCATTCAGCATCGGCATCGCTGTCGGACTGGACTACAATACTCCAGCAAGCCAGGTGGAAAGGATCTCTGGTACCCACTGAGGAAATGAAATACGTGCGAACTCGGCTGCCGCGTTCACAATCGCCTCTCGCACTTCAGGTGAATGAATTGGTCATACCTTGAAAGGACCGAATCCGTATTCTATTTTTACTTTGACGCCGATAGTGTCAGCGCTGACAAGCTGGTCAATTATCACATCGACTGCATCCGCATTGCGAGCATTGAAGTTAAATGCGTAACTCTCGGGTCGATCGTCAGCATAACCACCTGGCGCCGATAATGGCGGCCCCAGTGCATACACACGTGGCCCTGGAACTCCGGAGGCCAGCGAGCCTCGGATCTCTGCTAAATGTTCAAAGCTGATTCCTGTGTCGAGTACCGAGGTTACGCCATTAGCGAGGTAAGCCCGAAGATGTATCCGGCGCTGCCGACGCCCCTCTGCCTCACTGTCATTTCGAAACGTTGCCCCCGGCAGACTGAACAAATGCACGTGGCTGTCGATTAGTCCTGGGATTATGGTCATGCCCCTGGCATCAAACACTCGAGTGGCGTCGGTTACCTGCAGTTCTGTACCGATCTCTTTGATGTAGCCATCCTTTACCCAGATCGAAGTAGACTCCTGGGGCGCCGCACCAGTTCCATCAATCCCACGAGCGTCCCTGATCACGGTATCCGCCGAGATAAACATACTCAGGGCCATCAACCCAACGCATAAAGTCGCTCTTCTCATGTTCTACCTCCCTGTCGATTCTAAGTAGCTTGAAACAAAAATTTGATCACGACATTCACAAGGTAAGATATCCTGTCGCCTACGTTGTTAACGGGCTGTGCCCATGTGGGAATGCTATAGGGTGATCTGATACCGGGATTTACCTGGTGATGCCGGACTCTTCGAGCCGGCGCCGGGCGTCGGCATCGAGGCCAAGTTGTTCCAGAATCTCGTCAGTATGCTGGCCGAGGCTTGGCGCTGCGGTACGCACCCGGGTCGGCGTGCGAGAGAACTTGGCAGCCGGGCCAGTGATCGGCACAGTCACACCGTTTTCGAATTCCGTGGGTTGGAGCATATCGCGTTCGAGGATGTGAGGGTCCTTGGCTGCTTCCACAAACGTCTGAACCGGCGCAATGGCCAGTCCGTGAGCCAGCAGAATCTCTATCGCCTGCGTGCGCGTACGTTCGGCAAGCCAGTCGCCGAGCATCATGTTGCAGATGTCGCGGTTTTCCGCGCGTGCCTCGCGCGTTGCAAAAGCAGGATTGTCGGCCAGGTCGGGTTGCCCGAGAATCTCCGTTAGCGTGGCCCAGTGTGCATCGAGCAAGATGCCGACGTACACCGGTCCGTCCTGGCAGTCGTATACATTAGCAGGCACTGCAAACCCGAACTCGTTGCCCATGCGACCGGGTGCAATGCCCATGGCGCCGAGTGTCGGCAGGCCATTACTCTGGAACAGCATGGAATCCAGCAGGGCAACGTCCACGTGCTGGCCTTCTCCTGTCTGATCGCGATGACGTAGTGCAGCCATGGCGCCAATCGCGCCGTGCAGCCCACCAAGGTCGTCAGCAAGGAAGGTTCCGGCCTTGGTCGGAGGCCCTTCCGGGGAGCCGTTCACCGACAGGAATCCGGAGGCGGCCTGCGCCAGCGGATCATAGCCCGCACCCTCGTGCCGGGGTCCAAATTGCCCCCAGCCGGTAATGGAAACGTAGACGATGTCGGGTTTGACGGCCCGTACGTCCTCAAAACCAAGCCCGTATCGCTGCATCGTGCCGACCTTGAAATTCTCCACCATGATGTCGGAGTTGCGCGCCAGCTCAAGGCACACATCACGACCCTCGGGCTTGCGGGTGTCCAGGGTCAGCGCACGTTTGTTGCGGTTGACAGTGGCGTGTGCGAAGCCGACGTCGGTACCCGGGATTAACGGAAAGATCGCGCGTCCCACGTCTCCCGATGGAATCTCCACCTTGATCACATCTGCTCCCAGGTCCGCTAGTATGGTGCCGCACATGGGACCTGCCCAGGTTGTGGTCACTTCCAGCACGCGTACTCCGGCCAATGGTCCAGTCAAGTCGGTCCGTGCATCGCGATAGAACTCGTCCTTCTGCATTTTGTACTCCCTTTAACCTGTGATGGGCCTACCGAGATCGGTCACCATAACGGTCGTTAGGATTTCAGACCACACATACTGAACAAGGTCAGCGCGATCATAATATTGTGCAGCGCGATCAATAACAACTTTGACTCCCATGTCCGGATTGGGTTGGAAGCTGACCAGTTTGATAACGGTGCTCTGGTGACTCATGGGTAATGACATGACGGCAAGTGACAGGCGGGCGCACTTCTGTGATGATTTGAGAGACTATTCGTAGATAAAGAGATGAGCAACAATGCCCGAACTCAAACCAGATCAAATGCCTTTTTCCCGTCAGCTCGGGTTAACCATCACTCAGACAGAAAAGGAGAAAATCACAGCAGAACTTACCGTCTCGGAAGAACTGTGCACCACAGGCAGGATGATGCACGGCGGCGCGCTGATGGCGACTGCAGATACGCTCGGCGCAATTGGGGCATATCTGAATCTGCCAGACGGCGCAAAGGCAACAACGACAATCGAAAGCAAAACTAATTTTATGCGCGCTGCGCCAATGGGAAGTACCGTCTACGCTGAAACCATTCCGTTGCACCGGGGTCGTCGCATGTCGGTGTGGCAAACAACTCTCCGAAATGAAGAAGGCAAGACCCTGGCAATCGTCACTCAGTCCCAGTTGGTGCTGTAGTATCACCCACTATCCCACTATCCCACTATCCCACTATCCCAATACCACAATGACCAAAAATGGATCGGAAGCGGAAGCCCAGACCCACAGCCGATCCATGTCTGCGTTCTTACAGAGTCATTTACTGAAATGATCAAGATCCCCCGACTCGTCCGGCAAGAGACCAATTATTTATCGTGTCATAGCGCACACCGGATCTCGTTGAAACCGATTCACACAAGCTAAAGTGATCGAAAGTGACATGGAAGTCGGGTGGTTCGATAGCGGCTGGTGGCGGAATTTTACATCGTCTTGCCAGGGAGACATGTGGTTGATAGCTCCGTTTTTCAGTGCTGAAACCCGTTCGACTGGCGATATGCTTTAGTTTCTTATTCAGGGCGAGTAGTGGCATTGGTACTTCTGTCGTACCCAGCCAGAATATGCCCGGTTTGTTCCAGAATCCCGATTCATCCAGCGTCAATTCAAATTGTGGGCACCGAATTTCATCGGCAGATAGGCTCAGCCGCTCGAGGCGTCTGTCATCAGCTTTGCCTAAAAATACCAATGTGATATGGAAATTGCCCCACGGCACAGGATGCGTCATCGGTGGCAGTGATTTAGTGAACCAATGGTCAATGTCCAGGCAAGTTTGTGGGTCAAGCTGCAGACCGAAAAATAGTCTCATGTGAAGAATTATAGCTTTCCTGTTCATCCCAGGTCTGTTTCGGCGGTCGCTTTTGCGAAACACCTCGAGCGGATACCTCTGCTACCAGATATTCTCTATTTACGATCGATCTCACGTGCCTATTGCGCTATCTTTCGTATCATCTTGAACTAGATGAAAGCCAGACTCGCAGGATGGCGAGAGTGCTCAATCAACTTAAAACTGAACGAGATCAAGCCGCGTTAGATGAAAAAAGAACTGTTGCATCAGTGGCAGTTCTTCTCGAAAACGGCACGCCTACACTGGATGAAGTTCGGGAGGCCTTGCAAGGCCGGGTAGCAAGTGCAGAGCAGTTAAGAGAAGAGACTGCGAAGGCAGTTGTCGCGATCAGCGATTTTCTCGATCAGGATCAGAGAGAAGAGTTTATCAATCTGTTGTTGACTGGTTCGGTTACCCTGTGACAACAGGGGTGGGCTTAGGCCCACCCCTCCCACTAACATCGGGCTAGTTCTCGCTACGATGCGCGACGTCTCGACGATTTTCCCCGCCTGGCCTAACTCCTGGCCAATCTGAGATTCCCTAGCTGTAGCGTGATTCGGTAACAGCGTCGGTATCGCCTGCCTTGACAGCTGTGAGCGATGATCGCAAATCATCCAGGTAGGTGTCGGTGACTTCTGCGTGAAACGGCGAGAGCATAAGATGCATCGCTTTGGGCGCCGTGGTGAGGCTGGTGAACCAACCCCTGTTGTACATCTGCTTGTAGATGGCGAAGACATCTTCGGTTGGATGACTAAAGGCGACAAGCCCCAGCTTAGGCTCACCGAGAATCTGGAAGCCGAGTTGAATAACACCACGCTCTATGGTCTCGCGCGCATTGGTGACGAGTTTATGCTTGGTTTGGTAACCCTCAATCCCCAGGAAGTTCATCACTGCCCAGGCAGCGGATATAGCCCCTCCCGGCCTGGTCCCGGCGAGCGTTGGGGTTACCATCCTGCCTCCTGGCCAATCGTCGCAATCGAAAATCATGTAGGCCTTCAGCGCTTCTGATCTAAACAGAACCGTTGATGCACCCTTGGCACAGAACCCGTATTTGTGCAGGTCTGCAGAAATAGAGCTGACACCATCTACTTCAAAATCAAACGGTGGAATGTCAGCGCCATTCATTCGTACAAACGGCGCGATATAACCGCCAACGCAAGCGTCGACGTGAAGCCAGATGTCTTTCCGGGTGGCAACTTTGCCAAGTTCCTCAATAGGATCAATCAAGCCGTACGGAAAACAGGGCGCTGACCCCACCAGTAACATGGTATTTTCGTCACAGGCAGCCTCCATGGCTTGTACATTTGCCAGCAGGTCATCGCCGACGGGTATACGGCGGAGCTCCAGGCTCATCATCATTGATGCTTTATCAAATGCGGGATGAGCAGAGTAGGGGGCAACAATATTCGGCGTGCCGGGTAGTTTGCGGTTGGCGCGGGCATAGTCTCGGGCTGCCTTGATTGCCATAGTGATCGAATCTGTACCGCCGGAGGTCATGCTGCCGGTCGCATCTTCGGTGCCGTGCAGCAGTGACAGTGCCATGCCGATGACTTCGTCTTCCATGCGTTTCAGGCTTGGAAATGCCAGTGGTCCCAGGCCATTTTCCGCCATATAGAGCGTATAGGCTTCTTTTTGAACCGCGGCTACCTCTTCTCCCGCGTTAAATACGTAGACAGCGGTTTTACCTTCTCGCCATTTCGCGTCGTTGGCGCCGCGCTCGATCATTTCCTGTTTGAGGTTTTGCCAGTCGGCACCGGTGTTGGGCATCTTGGTTAGCATAGGCACAGGAGGGTTATCTGGTCGGGAGCTTGATCATACAGACTCATGCAGATAAAGCCGCAAAAAACCTCGTTGGTGGAATTCCGGGGAATGCCGCAGCCGACATCACCATGAAGCTATTCGATCGGCTGAACCCGATAAGGATTAGGGTTCGCCAGATCCTGGTAGAGGACGCCGTCTTTCATTACATCAAGTTTGCTGTGGTTCTGCAGGACAGTGATGTCGTTAAGTGGGTCGCCGTCGACGATGATCATATCTGCCAGCGTACCTGCTTCCAGGGTACCGACACTACCTGCCGGATCGAAGGCCAATCCGCCGTATCGGGTGGCACAAATCAAAGATTCTGCATTGCTCATACCAAACAGGGTGACAAAGTATTCAAGGTCTTTTGCGTAGGTGCCATGAGGTGCGATAGAGATACCATAGTCGCCGCCTACTACCATTCTGACACCAGCCTGCTTAAGTTTTTTCGCAGTCACTATGGTGGCTTCAATTTCTGCTTCATAACCCTGGGCGATCACCGTTTCCCGGGAAACCCCCACAGACTCGCATTTTTCGAGGTAAGTGACTTCCCAGGCGATTGCCGGGCCAACGAATATTCTGTCTTTCTGTGCTGCCAGCAATTCTATTGCCTCGTCATCCAGGTAGTTGGCATGGCCGACGAAATCAACACCCGCCCTGACTGCTTGCTTGACCGCTGCGGCGGATCTGGCGTGGCAGGCAACTCTCATTTTACGTCGATGCGCTTCTTCGACGATGGCGTTAACTTCTTCGTCGGTAAATGACAACTCTCCCGGTGGATTCTGGCTGTTGATGTTTTCGCCATCAATAAATATCTTGACGATATCCACACCGAGCTTTCGTTGTTCGCGGACTGCTTTTCTGAGCGCCCAGGGGCCGTCTGCAATCTGGCTGAGCGCACCGCCGGAATCGACATTACTGGCAGTTGCCCCAAGGTCACGGCCGGCAGCCAGGAGCCTCGGTCCAATCACGCTGCCGCTGTTAATCGTGGTTCGCAGGGCTACATCGATCTGGTGTGTGGAACCGAAACTGACTGCTGAGGTGAATCCCGAGGCCAGCATCAAACGTGCATTACGAACGGCAGTAATCGTCGCTTCTTCAACTGAGGTCGCGCCAATGGCAAATGGGCTACTGTCTGCAAATGACAAATGCGCATGGGTTTCGGTCATCCCTGGCATAACGAACTTACCGGCCAAATCCTGATGGACTGTGTCAGGCGGGGTTTCCGGCATCTTGTTTCCGGGTCCTGCGTATTTAATGCGGTTGCCCTCAATCCAGATGGAGGCATCCTTTATCGCCTGCTCACTGGTGGCCGGGAATAGTGTTACGTTGGTAAAAATCTGGTGCATGTTCGCCTCCTAGGCTAGGGAACGTCTGATTAAGGTCGGTATGCCGCATCACTATTTCCGCCATAACCGCGTCAGAGTCGTACTCAAAAAATTTGTTAACTTACAGCATGTTAACAAATTTCCTGCGCTCGCCTCTTCCTTGTTCTGACGAAAATATCCTCTTAATCAGAGGTTCCGTAGACGAAGTAATCTTTCAGCATTCGGTGTAAGACTTGCCGCGAATGCATCTGCTGCTGAAGGTGTATCCCAGCCGCCAAAATTAGTGCCATAGACAAGACGGTCTTTGCCCATGACTTCCAGTAAACGATTGTGTGCGGCTTCTCCATCGACATGTGCATCAAACCACAGCTTTCGGAGCATCTTCTGGAAACCATGCTCCTTGATGGATTCCGGCACCCAATCGCCAAATTGTGTCATACCGACGAAGCGATCGAAGAAATGAGCCAGTCCGCCACCTCCGTGAGATATGCAGATATCAATGTCTGGATGCCGTTCCAGCACGCCGCCGAACAACAGGGTTGCACAGGCGAGTAGTTCTTCGTGAGGATATCCCAGTAAAATGGTCAGGTTAAATCGGTCGAGCCTTTCGTCATCAGGGCCTTTATCGCCACCGGATGATGCCGGGTGAAGGAACAGCGGGACATCAAGTTCCACCAGGGTCCGATAAAAATCATCCAGACGCGGATCGTCAAGAGGGAATGGATAATGAGTGCCCGTGTAAGCGGCAACCAGGCCTAATTCATTCACTGCTCTGTCAAGTTCGCGCATTGCGGCATCAACGTCCTGCATTGGCAGACAGGCAGCCCCCAGAAGTTTTCCCGGATGGTCGTTGGCAATTCTGGCCAGGGTATCGTTGTGGACCTGGCAAAACCGGATGGCGACGTCGCTGGGTATGTGATGAAACATGGTCAGCGGGTTGGGTGACACCATTTGAAGATCAATGCCATCTTTTTCCATTCTTTCCAGGCGAAGATCGGTTTCCAGGAACACTGTGCCGCGATAATCCATTGGCTTCATCTGGAAGTCACCGACCCGGAAGAAAGAAACACCGTGTTCGTCTTTGGACAATTCCGGGCCATACTTACCGGCTACGCCAAATCCTTCTTCAAGCACCGCATGCGCGTGAAGATCGATGACCTTTGGTTTGGGAATATTTTCTGGCATAGGCAACTAATCCGGTTCGCTCTATTTAGCGATATCGCTGGAGGCTATCAGACATGCTGAAGGCTCTTTATTAGACACGCTGAAGGCTTTTTATTAGCCACGCTGAAGGCTTTTTATTAGCCACGCTGAAGGCTTTTTATTAGACACGCTGAAGGCTTTTTATTAGCCACGCTGAAGGCTCTTTATTAGACACGCTGAAGGCTCCTAATCAGCAAAGAACGATTCTTTTCGTTCGCCGTTTGGACCGTAAACGGGCTCGCCTTTTTCGACCAGGTAAGCCTGGTTAATGCTCTCTTTGATACCCGCGTTGGAGAGCAACTCAACCATCTTAGCGTAATTGGGGTGTTTAAAATGAGCAGCCAGGGAATCGCTATCCTGCCACAGCTCATAAACCTGAACACGGTTAGGAATTGATGGGTCCGGGGCGAAACAATAGTCATGACATCCGTCTTCTTCCACCCGGGTGGCGAGTTGCACATCCCTGGTCAGTTCGACGGCTTTGTCTCTATCTGACTGGTTCTCGAATTCGAGTGCAGCGACAACAATAATCATCTTTTTTCCTTACATCAGTGAGTAGATGATCCTAAACCAGATGGATGGTCGAAGTAAAAGTACTGATGCTTACATAGTGCCCATTAAACCTGGCGAATATAGTGGTATAAGTCTTATGTAAATCAGATGGTTATAGGGCTGTTATGCTGAAATACATCGGTATTCTACTGCTGCTCGTTTTCGTCATTATTGTCGGGTTATTCGGGGGTATCTTTGTTTACTTCGGCCCGGAAGACGAAGTGCCCAATATTGCGTCTCCGTCTTCAATTAGAAACACCAGTACCGGGGAGATAGTGGGCTTTCAAGGCAATTACGCAGTTCATAGCTGGCTCGGGATCCCCTATGCGCAACCCCCTGTAAAAGAATTACGCTGGCGTGCGCCGCGACCACCTCTAGGCTGGCAAGACCGGAGGGAAACACTGAACTATGGTGTGCAATGTTCGCAGCTGCCTGCTATCCCAGGCATTGCTGGTGGTACAGGGCTTATTGGTGAAGAAGACTGCCTGACACTCAATATCTGGGCGCCTATCTACGGACCCACTGCTATACCCAAAAACGAGAATAGTCTACCCGTGATGTTCTGGATCCACGGCGGTGGTAATACAGTGGGTAGCGGCGGTGATGAGAATGCTAAAGCCTATGATGGCTCACTGATGGCGACTGCACACAAAGTGATCGTCGTTTCGGTGAACTATCGGCTTGGTCCAATGGGGTGGTTTGCGCATGACGCGCTTATGAATGACTCAATATCGCCGGAAGATGCGTCCGGGAATTTTGGTACCCTGGATCTGATTGCCGCGTTGGGCTGGGTGCAGGGAAACATCTCCAATTTTGGCGGGGACCCGTCTAATGTCACGATCTTTGGTGAGTCAGCTGGCGGCTCCAATGTGTTGAGCCTGATGGCTTCCCCGATTGCCCGAGGTTTGTTTCAGCGTGCGATTGTACAAAGCGGCGGTCTACGGATAGTCCCCATGGAAGATGCGCAAAAAATTGCGAAAGACCGTCGCGGTGACGATGTCATGTCCTCAAGGGAGATGGTAGCCAGATGGTTGGTCAGCTCGGGTCGCGCGGTTGACAGGAAGGCAGCAATCGCGGTGCAGAATGAGATGATGGATAAAGAATTATCAGACTGGCTGAGAAGCTTATCGATCAATGAAGTTTACGGCATCTTCGATGCATCCTTCGCAGGCATGATCAACATGCCGGTGGTGCTTGGCGATGGTTACGTGCTGCCGAAAATGTCGGCGGCGGAGGTGTTCGCCGGCCCGGATAACTTCTCAGATGTTTCCCTGATGATAGGCTCGAACAGAGATGAGACTGCTTTGTTCATGGCGTTCGATCCGCAATATATTGAATTAACAGCCAATGTTCCCACCGGAATAAAAGACTTGTCTGCTTATCACCGGGATGTGGCATATGGGTCAGACGCCTGGCGATCCAGGGGCGTGGACGCCTTTGCTGAGGCCGTGAGTTTGTATCGACCAGAGGCGGTGTTTGCCTACCGGTTTGATGCTGATGACTGGCGCAACTATGGCTTCATCGACTTGAAAGAGTTGTTGGGGGCAGCTCATGGTCTGGAGATATTTTTTGTATTTGGCTATTTTCCCAAGCCAATGAAATTGATTTTCCCCGATTCGACATTGGAAGAGGTCAAATTGCTTTCTAATGCCATGATGTCTTACTGGGCAGAGTTTGCCTACACCGGGAACCCGGGCAATGGGAGAAACGGTGAAGAACCTGACTGGCTTCCCTGGCGAATGGATTCCAGCGGCCACTTCAACATTCTGGATACCGACCTTTCTGGTGGCATTCGAATGGATCAACAGGTCCTTTTCATTGAGGAAATAAAAGCGGAATTTTTTGCAGATCAAAGTTACCGTTCGCGAGAAGAAAGATGCTGGGGGTATCGGGCTGCTTTTTCGAATTTCAGTTTTGATCAAACAGAGTTCGAATCACTCGGTTGCCAGTGATACAACTTATTGATTTGAGTTTGGTCGAGAAGGGCTTTTCTCTTCAGGGCGTTTTGGATGCTTCGGCGGTCGACACCTTGCTACCAGAATCCGCTCGTGACTATGCCCAGTTGCTTGTGTTTGGTCATGGTGGGAAGAAACTCTGGCAGTCGATAGATACTCACTCGGGCAAGGCTAATCCCATAGATGATTATTCTGTCGCTTGCATCAGGGATTTCCTTGCACGAATTAACTGCGACCAATACGACATCCTGTATCCAACGAACGTGTTCAGTGTTGATTTACGATTGCTGGGTCGACGACTCGGCTGGCATCATGACTCACCGTTGGGAATTGGCATCAATAAAATCTATGGCACCTGGTTTGCCTATCGTGTGGTTGTTGCGGCCAATACGAAATTTGAAGTTACCAAAACCCAGCCGTCAGGTTCACCCTGTGTGGATTGTGCAGAGAAACCCTGCATCACTCATTGCCCGGTCGATGCAGTGGGCGATGAATTCAATCTGCAGGCCTGTATAGGAGAACGTGCGCGGCAAGGGTCAGCCTGCGCTTACCAGTGCCTGGCCCGGCAGGCATGCCCGGTGGGTGTCGTGCATCGCTATGATAGTGAACAAATTCGTTATCACTATGGCCGCTCGCTTGAATCAATTCGCGTCAGACAAATTGTCTAGGGCCGAACTACTATAATGAAGGTGCAGTGATAAGGGCGATGGCGACGACGATTGCCACCGCCATTGCAACGAATTCAAATTGGGACATTTCGGTTAGACACTGATTGTTTAGACGCTGAATGTTTAAGCGCTAGTGAAGTTCCCGATTCGTCTCTCGGCCACTGCCTTCACGCCTTCTTTGTGATCGCTCGTTCCCTGAAGCCATTTTTGTTCGCGACTTTCAATGGTGGTCACGTCATTGACGGCTTCTGCAAGATCAGGCCGCATCTGTTCGCGGATAGAGAGTAATGCAAGGGGTGCGTTTTCTGCGATTTCCTGAGCCAATTCGATAGCGGCTGCTCGAACATTGTCGGTGTCTGTGAAGATATCACCCAGACCCCATTCCTGGGCTGTTTCGCCGTTGATGCGACGTCCCGTCATAAACAGGAGATTAGCGCGCTGAGCGCCAACGATTCTCTCGAGGGTATGCGTCAAGCCAAAGCCTGGCGTGAATCCCAGTTTGACGAAATTGGCTGTCATCCGGGTCGCCGGGCACACCACTCGAAAATCAGCCATTAAAGCCAGTCCAAATCCGCCGCCAACAGCGGCGCCCTGGACGGCCGCAATAACAGGTTTCTTGCACCGGAATAGACGAACTGCCTCGTCATACAGGGGGTTTCGATCATCTGCGGTTCGTTTTTCCAACTCCGCAGCGCGATCGGTTGAGCCGAAGTTAGCACCGGCGCAGAAGTGCTTGCCATCGGAGCAAAGCACAATCGTCCGAATGTCGTTTTCCTTGTCGATGTCCTCGAAACAGTCTGCCAGATCCATGATCAACTGATGATCAAAGAAATTGTTTGGTGGTCTCTGAATTTCACACTGCGCGACGTGACCATCCAAGATGGTCAGTGTGACATCTCCATATTGTTCTTTCATTGGGATCCTCCCGGATTACAAAGGGCACCTTATTCGCACCCTTCTTATTTAGTTAAAAGCTTTACTCGAAAGGTCTTTTCGTAGGTTGAATGCCTTTGGGCCATTTATCGAAACTCTCAGCCACTTTCTCGCCGATTTCAGCCACCGACCAGGGACCGTCAGTATTGTCCTTGATGCAGACTTCCTGTGCTTGCCACGAAAGTAACTGCACGTTATTGCCTGTCACCATAAATTGTCGACCTGTAATTTCCTTCGCATCATCTGAGCCCAGCCAAACAACCAGCGGGGAGATCTTATCTGGTGATAGCAGCTCTTCCATATTCTGACCCTCAGGTAAAATGTCGGAGGTTAAGCGAGACCAGGCTGTGGGGACTAAAGTGTTAACGCGGATACCGTATTTCAAACCTTCCTGGAACAGGCAGCGCGCGAAGCCGGCAATGCCAGCTTTAGCTGCACCATAGTTGGTTTGACCAAAGTTACCCAGCAGGCCAGAAGTGGATGAGGTGACCACAATGCTGCCGCCTTCACCCTGTTCCAGCATTTGTTGATAAGCTGCTTGCACGGTCAGGTAAGTGCCACGGAGATGAACGTCAATGACAATATCCCACATGGCGTTATCCATTTTTTTAAAGGACTTGTCTCGAAGGATTCCTGCATTGGCAATCAGAAAGTCCAGTTTGCCAAAATTATCTACAGCGGTCTTCACCATCGCCTGGGCGTCTGCCTCGACTGTGACGTTGCCGTAATCGGAAACTGCATTACCGCCAGCCGCTTTGATTTTTTCGACGACCTGATCCGCCATGGCGGTTCCTTCACCAGAACCGTCGCGCGCGCCGCCTAGATCGTTGACGACGACTGATGCGCCTTCCTGAGCCAGCAGCAAGGCATGAGTTTCACCCAGACCTCCACCGGCGCCTGTCACTAACGCGACTTTACCGTCTAACATTCCCATCACATTGCTCCTTAACGAATAAAAAGGTGAAAAATTGAAGGCCGAAAGTAAATCATATTGGACCTGCTAAAACCAGTTCGGGTTGCCACAGGCAATTCTAAAGGCTGCTATTATCGGGCGGCAGGAGGAAGACCCATGAAATTCTGGACCTTGACAAACAGTTCGCCCACCCGGGCGGCAAACACTGCGAAACGAGCTGAAGAAGCGGGCTGGGACGGCATTATGGTCGTCGATTCCCAGAATCTTTCTGGTGATTCATATGTTGCCCTGACCGCAATGGCGCTGGCGACAAAAGACATTCAACTTGGCACTGGGGTCACTAATCCGATCACCCGACATCCAGCCGTTACAGCCAGTGCGATTATTGCGGTTCAGAGAATCAGCGGGGGCAGGGCATCGCTCGGTATCGGCAGGGGAGATTCTGCGCTGGCACATCTGGGGAAAGCGCCGGCCAGGGTATCGACAATGGAAAGTTACCTGAAAGTGCTGCAGGCCTATCTTCGTGGCGATGGCGTGCCCTTCGAGTTGTTGAATTTCAGTGAATCCGTTGCGCCGGATGTAGCAACACTGGGTCTTGCCGATACACCGGAAATGAGCCAGTTGAAATGGATTAGTGACAGGGACATCAAAGTAACCGTTGAAGTGGCGAGTACGGGTCCCAAAATCATCAATATGGCGGCCCGGATTGGTGATCGAGTGATGTTTGCGCTTGGTGCGGATATAAACAGATTGAAATGGGGTGTGCACGCGGCGTTAGAGGCCGCGGAAAAGGAAGATCGAACTGTATCTCTGGGAGCTTATGTCAATGTTGTTTGCCATGATGACGTACAAGCTGCGCGACAAATGGTGCAGGGCGGGCTCTCCACCTTTGCCAGATTTTCCGTGATGCACGGAGAAGTTAAAGGGACCGTTACCAAAGCGCAAAAAGAAGTGCTTGAAAACCTGCACAGCCAATACAACATGAAAGAGCACACCAGGATGGATTCGAAACAGGCGAATGCGCTGCCTGCAGAATTCATCGATCAGTATGCGATTGTCGGCCCAGCCGATTACTGTATCGAGCGAATAAAGGAAATCGAAGCGCTTGGGATCGACAAAATAGCGATCATCGGACCTTCTGCAGGGGCTGACCGGGAACAATCACTCGAAGCGGAACAGAATATAAGCAGACAGGTGATTAGTCAGTTTTAATATTCCGCCACAACCCTTTCATGAGTGACGGGCTCCAGTCGATTACAAAATTTGCGAGAGGCGTTTCCAACGTTGTGTGAAGTGATTTTACTTCAGGTAATGAGGATTTAGTTGAGGCAATGGTCGGGTCTTGCTTGTCCATGCCCTCGGGCGCACCCGGCAGCCCAACTTTAGTCAAGCCAGTACGAATTGGATGTTGACCGGTAATAAAACCTGAACGGCCTGCTGTGCAGCTCTGATCACCATAGGCATCGGTGAACAATATCCCTTCGTTGGCTATACGGTCGATGTTAGGAGTCTTGTAGCCCATCATTCCATGGTTATATGCGCTGACGTTAAACTGACCGATGTCATCCCCCCAGATAATTAGAATATTCGGCTTATCTGCAGCCCAGGTGTTGGCAACATAAATTAGTGGTGCGAGAAGAAGAAAGAGTAGATTGCGCATGTCTGATCTCACCGAATTAGTGTGTGATAGATTTCAACACTATGTATCGAAAAAACCCATGGTGAAGATGTAAGTTTCGGTTTACAGATAATTTGAACGTCCCATTGTACTATTCGACGTCAATTTGCTGGGAACAGTAAAGTCGAATAGACTGGCCGACTTTAATCAATGGTCAATTTCCCGGAGACGAAAAGAATGATCAGACACATCTTTAGTACACTAATACTGCTCGCACTCTGTCATAACACACTGGCGGACAGCCATGAGCAACCGGTGAATGTTCGCGCTCAGGCCACGATCATTGAAGCAAAGGTCCTCTCGATTAACTATGAGACTCGTGAGGCAAGTCTTGAGTTGCCATTTGGAAACGTGGTTTCCCTGGTTGTTGACCCAGCTGTTAAACGCCTGGATGAAATCAAACAAGGTGACCTGATTGTCCTAACCTATTTCGCATCCATAGCGGGTGAACTCCGCGAACCCACAGAGGAAGAGAAAGCAGCACCGTTTGTGATGTTGACTGATGAGGTCATAGCAGATAGCGACTCGCTGCCGGGGCGTGCTGGTGGCATTCTCGTTCGTGCTGTTTGCACAATTGAAGGTATGAATCGAATTACGGGTAGGGTGATGATCAAGGATTTCCGTGGTCTGTTGCACGTAATTGAAGATGTCCCGGCTGAGCGTTTTGAAGGTGTCACCCTGGGTTCGACAGTGATCATTACCTATACACAGGCACTGGCGATTGCTCTTGAGAAACGTGCGGTGGGGTCTGAGTAATCCCTAGTTCTGCCAGCCTGATTTGGTTAAAAGAGTAGGTGTGCCCTTCTTTGGCCCAGGAATGGAATTTGGCCTTCCTGGCCTGCGTCTTGAAATCTCGCCAATTGTCACCGTAGTGCATCAGCACGACTTTCTTTCTTGTCTCTTCCGGCAATTGGCATAGTTCATCGATAGACGAATGTATGCCACCGGTGAACAATTGACAGTCGTGAAATATTATTTCGAAATTGAAGCGCTTGTCGAATGACTCAATCATTTCGGGATCAAATCGAGTGTCCGATGTAAATAAGATTCGGTCATCAATAATGACGCCGCAACTCCAGGCGCATTGTCTCCAGGACGTTGCGCTGTCGGGGAAATGGGTGGTGCGAGGCATCTTGATATTGATGGAGCCGATGTTGGTTTCGAATGTTTCTCTTGGATAGTTTTTTAATTTTACGGGCCGAATAGTTTCCCATAGGTCTGAAAAGGAAAGGGGAATCTTTTCTGAACGCTCACTACCGCCGCGAAGGCTTTGTTCCCATAAAATCTTCTCGTAAGTTTTGGTGACTATCATGCGCGGTTTCTGTTGCAGTACGTAACGACCAAATAATTGCACTTCTTCCAGCCCGCCAATGTGGTCTGCATGGCTATGGGTAATCAGGTAATTTTTAATCTGCGCTATTGGCAGGCCAACATCGAACAGAGCTTGCGCGCATTTTGAGCCACAATCGATTAACAGATGATCATCGCCCTTGGTGATTAGCAGGTTGTTTTGATTGAGTGTTTTTGCAAACGCTGAACCGCAACCGATGAAGTAAAGTGACAGCTCACCGCTGGTGGTGAGTTTGACAGAACGGGTAGGTTTTCGAGAGATTTTCATTTGATCAATCAGCGCCCATCGACACGCAATAGTGTAACTGATCAGGGCGAGTTTGCGTCGACAGTTCGTCGTCATTTGACATCGACATTGGCAGCGGTTGACAATGACGGCATCAATCAGGTCAGTGGAGTAGCTATGGCATTATTTGGTGAGAAGTGCTCGAGGTGTGGAAACAGAACTCGACATGAAGTAGAGGGTAAGGCAACTTGTGAAGCGTGCGAGAAAGAAATGCAGTTGATGGTTGAAGCGAAAACCGAACAGCTTCGGCCTTGCCCCGTCGACGGCGAAACAATGGTCAAGGAGATTGCCCATATGATTGTTGTTGATCGATGTCCGCAATGCCAGGGTGTCTGGTTGGATGGCGGTGAACTGGAACGACTAAAAGGCGGTGTCGAAGCCAGTGCGCTGATGGCCATGGCAAATGGCTTTACCGTGCCGTTCGGATGATAAAAATGTTTGATGCCTTCGCTGAAGCAAAAACCTGTCTGCCGGATATTATTGAACTAAGAAGGAAGATCCACGCCAATCCGGAGCTAGGTAACCAGTTACCCCAAACTACAGCAACTGTGCTGGATGCTCTGGAAGGATTAGGTCTGGAAATCCGAAAAAGCGAGACGACAACCAGTTTTATCGCAACCTTGCACGGTCAAAATCCTGGTCGCCGGATTCTACTAAGAGGCGATATGGATGCATTGCCTATGCCGGAAAATAACGACCTGCCTTTTAGATCAACGAACAATGGTGTTATGCATGCCTGCGGGCATGATGCCCACACCGCAATGCTGGTTGGCGCGGCCAAAGTACTTGTGCAGCAACAGGCTAAGCTCTGCGGTAGTGTGGATTTCTTTTTCCAAACTGGTGAAGAAGGTTTTTTTGGCGCCAGGGAAGTTCTTGATGAAGGCATGTTTGAAGCGCCGAATTCTCCTGACGCTGTTTTCGCAATTCATATCACACCGCTGTTGGATGCGGGTAAGTTCACCGGCAGGGCTGGTCCGTTGTTGGCCGCAGCGGACACTTTCCAGATGACCGTAACCGGCAAAGGAGGGCATGCTTCCATGCCCCATGATTGTCTGGACCCTATTCCCGTTGCCTGTGAAATCGTCCAGGCATTTCAGACATTCGTGACCAGAAGAATTCCAGCGTTTGACCCGATAGTGCTCACGACAACGAAAATTGAAGCAGGTACAACCAGCAATGTTATCCCTGAAGTTGCCAATGTTCTGGGGACCATACGTTCAGTCTCTGAGCGATCACGGAAGACTGCCCACGAGGGGCTCGCGAAGCTGGCAGTAAAAATCGGTGAAGCCCACGACGTACACGTGGACTTCCACATTGATGAGGGTTACCCGGTTACGATCAATGAGGTCAAATTCACTGAATTTGCAGCAAATACGGTCAAGGAATTGTTTGGTGAACATAGTTATCTGCCGATGCGTTCTCCCATGATGGGTGCAGAGGACTTTTCCTACTTGTTACAACAAATACCCGGGGCGATGTTCTTTCTTGGTGTGAAACCGGAAGATGCATCCCTGGCTGCGCCTTGCCACTCCAATAGAATGATACTAAACGAATCAGCTATGGCGCATGGAGTTGCTCTTCATGCAAAAATTGCGATGAATTTTCTCGATGAGAAATCTGGCACGCGCTAAGCTTTGCAACCAGTGCATCCATATCCAGATCTGGCGCTCCGATAATTTGTACACCTTGCGGTTTCTTTTTACCAGGGCGAGTTTCTGCCATCTCTGAACTGCTGGTGTCAATCTGCATAAGGTAGCTCTGCCCGTATTCCTCGACGAATCCTTTCATTCGAAGTAGGCCAATTACAGGAGTTGAGATCAGGTTTTTCAGTTGGTTGATCGAAACTTCAGCCAGCGGTAGCCAGGCATGTTGGTAGTCGGGGTGGTCTGCCGCAACCGACGGGTTCAGGCTGTCTGCAGTGGTCAATAGTAAACGCAGGTTTTCCATTAAGAAATGCCTGGAAATAATTGTTGGTATTTCGCCTAACCGATCTTGCAGTCGATCCGATTTTTCCAGGATCAGGGCGGCCGCCATGGTTTCTGTTTTTGTGAGTATCACGTGATTGGCCGCGGTAATTTGTTCGGTCACCGTTGAGCCAACGAACTTGTCGTTAACCAAATGCTCTATTACTTTGAGATCAATCAAGGTCAGGCCGAGGGCGAAATAGTAGCCTGGGTAGTTGTCTGGTACGGCTGCAAGCCTACCCAGGTTTGCAACGCCGCTACCCTCGATAACGACAGCATCTGGCAGCGGGCTTCGTCGCTGGATCGCTTCCAGTGCCCCGGTCAAATCATTGTTGATCGTGCAGCAGGCGCAACCATTGGTCAGGGCGATCATGTCGCCGGTTGAAGACTCGATCAGAGATGCATCGATGTTTACCTCGCCGAAATCATTAACGAGCAGGGTAATGATGATGCCGTGGTCGCTGGTCAGGATCTCATTGATCAGGGTCGTTTTACCTGCGCCCAAATAGCCTGAGATAACGGAGACTGGGATCACGAAGGGTAGGAGTTGTGGAATTGCACCCAGGCCATGGCGAAAGGCAAATCCTGCTCGTCACGGCCCTTTGGTACCAGGTCCAGCATTTGATAAGTCGCATTTAACGGGTCCAACCCCCGCGAATAGCAGGAATAGGTGTGAAAAATCTCTCCTTCGTCGTCTTTATAGAAAACGCTTAAGCCTGGCATTTCCTCGCCAACCCCGGTTGTGTGGTAATTGTAGTAAGCCTCGCCGGGAGAATTGAAGGACACATGGTAGTCCTCGTTGAAACTGTTATCGGCAGATGAGAGCCAGTTAAATTGCCACTCCATGCGATTCTTGAAGTCGGAAAAATCCTGCCAGGGCGCACGTGATATGACACAAAGGGCAAGGTCCCGCTCTCCGATGTGTTGATTGATGGTGTCATATTGGTCTGCCCAGAATGAACAGCTTTTACAGCCCTCCTGCCAGCCTTTACCATACATAAAGTGGTAAACAATCAGTTGGCTCTTCCCCTGGAAGAGTTCGCCAAGCGTTGTATGGCCTTGTTCATCTTCAAACACATATTTTTCAGTGACTTTTGTCCAGGGCAGGTTTCGCCGCTCGGCGGCGAGTTCATCGCGAAGCCTGTTGAGTTGTTTTTCTTTCTCCAGCAGTGCCGTTCTTGCTTCGGTCCATTCATCATGGGATACCACATTGTTTTGCATGGTTGTCTCCTAGCAGGTCGTTGAAAATCGCTGATACTCGACGCAGCTGTTAAATCCACTCGGTGATTTTCGGTAAATGTCGGTGGTTAAGTACTTGTACTGCTCGCCTCTTCCTTGTATTGATAAAAAATGTTCTGACGATCCTCTTAATCAGAGGTTCGGTTCGATTTCCTCGACCAGCGTCACCTTGTCGTCGACTTGAATCTGGCCAGCTCGAATAACCTGGGCATAGATGCCTAGTTTGTGATGGTTTTCCCGGACCAGGGTTCTCATGATGCCAGGGTCCTTCGGTAGGTCCTGAAAGCCAATTGTCGTCATCACACATCGTGGGCAAGGCAGGGTCAGGCCGAGAATGACTTCGCCGATGGTCAAATATTTGTTCTTCCAGCTCTCCTCGACATAGCCCAAATCGATTTCGTCAGTATTAATAACGATATTCGGGCGAAACCGACGTTCATCAATCACCGACTCAGGCGCTGCCTGTTGGAGTTGGCCAAGCGCGCTTGTTGTAAGAATTAAAAGTGGATAAGCATCAAAGTAAGTGCCAGGCGGCGTGCTGAATTCGCTTAACTCAGCCGGGAATTCCGAGAAATCAGGAAAGGGTTCGCTTTCCAATAGGCCGAGAATCGAGCGGATATCCGCTATGTTGGGTTTCTCCGATGGTTGACGGTAGTAGTCGAGTTCCTCCGCGCCTCTAAGCTTCTCTAGTGTGACAGTCGTGCCGAGCTCTTTCGATAACAGGTGATGGACTTCCGCGTCATCAGAACTCAATGCTGTGTTGCCGATATCCAGGGTGACGCTGGGTATCACAATACCATCGGGCTCTTCATCAAAGCTGGCACTAAAACTCATCAGTCTGGAGAATTTTTTTGCACCACGGATACTTGACCCATCGTGAACGGCATAACTCCTGTCCCCAATGATGCCGTTTTGGGTCATCACGGCGCGGTGAAGGTTCTCACCTGCCATCGATTTGACCGGGTATCGCCAAAGAGAATTAATCTTCATACAATGCTCCTAGGGAACGTCTGATTAAGGTCGGTGTGCCGCATCACTATTTCCGCCATAACCGCGTCAGAATCGTACTCAAAAATTTGTTAACTTACAGCATGTTAACAAATTTTCTCCGCTCGACTCTTCCGGTGTGCAGGACCACTTGTTCTGACGAAAATATCCTCTTAATCAGAGGTTCCCTAGAAAGGCAGAAATGTCCTGGGCAGATTGTAGTGGTATTTCTTCCTGGGGGATGTGCCCGACGTGATCGTAATAGGCAGTGGTCACGTTGGGAATAGATGATTCGAATGCGGAAGCGAACGCAAAAGGAATAACGGCATCTTCTTTACCCCACATCAGTAGAGTTGGAACTTTTACCTTTGTCAGGTCTGGTTGGTCTTCCGAGCCTCGCGTGCGTGACCGATCAATGATCGCCGAGCGCGAGCCGGATCGAAGTGTCAAATCGTTGTAACGCATGATGAGCGAATCAGTGACGACCGGGGAGTGATTGTAGGCAATTCCCAGACCCTGCACGATGAGATAATACGGATCGATGTTTTTTGCTATGTACCTGAACCAGGGCTTGCTGACCAGACTGAATCCCCAGATTGAATTTGCTTTTTTGTCGATGTCTGCTGGAATTGCTGTTCCTGAAGCATCGATCAGGACCAATCCAACAATTTTATCAGGGTGTGAAAGCGTGTATCTCAAGGCAACATCGCCGCCCATTGAATTGCCACCTATCACGAAACGGTCGACTTTTAACTGCCTGACAACCTGTTCGATGACGGAAATCATGCTGGCAACTGAATAGTCACGTGAAGGAATTTCTCCCGTTAGCCCATGGCCGGGTAGATCGATGGTGATTAATCGGTATTGACCTTCCAGTTGTTCAACCCATGGCTCGAATGTGTGCAGCGATGCGTTGCTACCATGAAGTAATACTACTGGCAGGGACCTGCGGTGGCCTTCATCTCGATAGTGGATTCTACCCAGCTCATTTAACGACAGAAACTGGGAAGCGGGGCTGGAATATCTTGCATCGATGACGTCCTTTGGAATATCACCCTCGTACAAAAGCAGCAGGATCAAAACGACAACTATGGCAAGGGTCAGGGCAAGAAATTTCAATATTTTCATTGTTTTAAGTAATGAAATCCGGTCTCTCGCTAGCATACCTGATGCATGATCCAGAGGAACGTCTGATTAAGGTCTAATTACAAAAATTTGTTAACTTACAGCATGTTAACAGTTTCCAGCGCTCGCCTCTGCCTTGTTCTGAAGAGGCTGTTCTAACGAGAATATCCTATTGATCAGAGGTTCCCTCGGCTAAAGCAGTGCGATAATGCTTTGTTGAACAGAAATCGCAGGTTAAGCTTTCAGGCCCATCTCAAGGAATTGAGCATCGTGGCCCCAGCACTGGCAAGAGTCCGGGAAGAAGACCAAGCCGTATCAAATCTGATTCTTGAAGCCCTGGATGTAATTCGTTCCGACGATTTCGATCGTTATTTTGACCTTTTTACTGATGATGCGGTTTGGATGATGCCCTCCAGCTTCAAAGACATACATCAGGATGAAGCAAGATCCTTTTACGGATTCACCCGCAAATTCAAATTTGATCAGGAAACCGTAGTGGACGAAGTTGTTGTGTCAGGTGACTCAGCTTTTGTACGCGTCAGTTTCGATGGCTTCCTGCGACCTAAAGTCGATGATGGCTCGCCGCCTCTTAGATCTGTTAGCCGACATATCTGGATTCTTCAGAAACAATCCAACGGCGAATGGAAGATCGCGAGAGATATTTGGAACACACCGAAGCTTGCCAGATAACTTCTCTTCAAGTAGTCCAATGCTAGCTGTTCGACCCGACATTTCACGGCTGGAACAAAACGGGATTACCGGTATTGCTTTTCCGCGCATGAATGATCCTTCAGTGATTCCTTTGTGGTTTGGTGAAGGTGATATGGTGACGCCAGAATTTATTCGCAATGCCGCCAAGTTGGCTTTGGATAATGGACACACTTTTTATAATCATACTCGCGGAATCCCAGAGCTCAGGCTGGCGGTCAGGGAATATTTGAATCAGTTGTATGGCACTAACCTGAATGAAGACAGGGTGTCGATCCCAGGTTCTTCGATGTTGTGCGTGACCATCGCTGCGCAGATGGCCTTGAATAAGGGTGACGATGCTCTGGTTGTCAGCCCGCATTGGCCGAATATTAGGGCAACCTATGCAGTAACCGGGGCAAACATCGTGACCGTGAGGCAAAGGGAAACGAAGACGGGCTGGGAGCTAACCGCCGATGAAATTATCGCCGCGGTCACACCCAGGACAAAAAGTATTTATGTAAATTCTCCCTGCAATCCGACGGGTTGGGTGATGGGTCGCCTTGATCAGCAAAAATTGCTGGCCTATTGCCGGGAAAACGAAATATTGTTAATCGCAGATGAGGTGTATCACCGTCACTATTATTCAGGCAGGGCGGCGCCTTCATTTGTAGAAATCGCGGATGACGAAGATCCCGTCGTTGTGGTGAATGGATTTTCTAAAGCCTGGGCAATGACCGGTTGGCGAGTGGGTTGGGTTGTTGCGCCGAAAGCGCAGGCGACACACTGGGCGATCATGTCTGAATGTTTCAATACGGGTGCCACGGTCTTTGCGCAGTACGCTTGCGTAATCGCACTCAAAGAAGGTGAGCCAACAGTGGACCAGCTCAAATCGCAGTACGAAAAAGGTCGCAGCTTGTTGGTTGATTGTTTTGCCGACCACCCTGCAATCGACCTTTGTCTTCCTGAAGGTGCTTTTTACGCTTTCCCACGCATACGAGGGCTCCGCTCCAGCCGTCGATTTGCTGAAGCCCTGCTGGAAGAAGAGGATGTCGGAGTGGCGCCAGGTTATACCTTTGGCACAGGAAACGATGAATATATTCGAGTCTGCTTCGCCATGAGCCACGATCGACTGAAAGAAGGCCTGGACAGAATTGTCCGGTTCGTCAGCAAGCACCACAACTCACTATGAATGTGTACGATTTTGCAGTCGGTCAAACAAATCCTGAAACATTTCCTACCGTCGCGTTTCAGCAGGCCGCTGTAACAGCGATTGAAAAAGAACATGACGCACTAAATCGTTATCACGGTTTGAGGGGCCATGCTGGTCTACGTGAATTGATGGCGAATCGGGAGAGCGAGAGGGAAGGTGTCCCTGTTGATCCAGAATGTATTGCGCTGATGAATGGCAGCATGCAGGCAGTGACCCTGGTCGGGCAGGTGCTCAGGGAAAAGCAGGGCGATACTGTCATCACCGAAGAATTTACCTATTCCGGAACCATCAGCGCTTATAAAGGTATTGGACTTGAGATGGTCGGCATTGGTATGGACGAGCATGGCATGCGGATGGATCTACTGGAGCAGCAACTGGTTGCGCTCAAAGCACAGAACAGGTCCCCGAAATTTATCTACACCCTCACGACCTATCAGAATCCAACGGGCACCTGCATGCCAGAAGCCAGGAAGCGACAGTTAATAGCGCTTGCGAAGCAATATGGTGTACCGGTAGTGGAGGACAATTGCTATGGGGATGTACATTTTGAAGGTCCCGTGGTTCCCAGTATGTTTGCACTGGATGATGGCTGCGAACATATCTACATTGGTTCACTATCCAAAATATTTGCACCCGGTGTCAGGCTTGGCTACCTGTACGCCAGGGAGCCGATGTTTTCGAAAATTATCGAACAGCGTCATGACGCCGGCTCAAACTATTTCGCCGCTGCGGTTCTGGCCGAGTTCTACAAGAATGGCATTGCCGATCACTCTGCCGCGACCATCCCGTCCCTGGTGCGAAAGCGCGACCTGTTGATTGCCGGGCTGGAAAAAAGCCTTGCCGATATTTGTGTCTGGTCGAAACCCGTAGGGGGCCTCTTCCTGTGGCTGCGAATGCCCGAAGACGTAGACATGCAGAAACTGATCAGCATCGCCAATGAGCGGAATTTTTATTTTGCGCCCGGTTCTGACTTTCACGTCGACAGGGCGCAGTTACCCTACTTGAGGCTGGCTTTTGGCCATGTGCCCGATGACATTATCCAGGAAGGCATCGAGGTGCTGGCCGGGGCGATCACTGCAGCGAGGTCCAGCAATGAAGCAAGGTTATTCGACAGCCTGTTCTAACCGGTTTTTTCTGTGAGGGTTTGACCGTCGATTTGACGAATATCCCTTTGGGTTACCAATACCCAACCAACAAATACAACAAAAATAGTCGTGCTAACCGTGATGGCGAGCGCAGGATTAGTTTCGCTGGCGATGGCACCTGCGAACAATCCGCCGAGAGGCAGCAAATTGTAGGTTATGGCGTGAAAACCCATCACCCGTCCACGCAACTGGTCGGGAACCTCTAATTGCAGAACCGTTGTTGAAGTAATCATGAAAATCGAGCTAAAAATTGATGCAGTGAAGATACTGGCGAGTGCCAGGTAAAAAGCAAAATAGAACCCGCTCCAGCTCACGAAAGCGAACGAATAAACAAAGCCGCAGAAGAACAGGGCAGAAAATAACATGGCTGAGCCCAGCCGATGCGAGTTTTGCAGTGTGCTGGAGATGATGGTGCCGATGACCGCACCCACGCCACTAATAGAGAGTAAATAGCCATAGCCTTTTTCATCGACCTGTAACAGGTCGGCGAAAGCGGGCATCAACTGCATATAAGAACTGGCAAAGAAAAACATCGCGTAGGACAAACTGATTAGCAGAAGAAAAGTCCGATCGGTAACAATAAACCGTATGCCATCAATGATCTGGTGGATCGTTGACTGCCGTGATGTAACGATTGTTGGTTTAACCTTCAGATTGATCAGCACAATCAACATAAAAAAGAAGCCGCCGCTGCAAAAAGCGAACAGCACCCAGGTGTCACTGACTGCAATGATAATACCGCCGAGTGCAGGCATGACCATTCTCGTCGCCTGCCAGATGACCGTTGTCAGGGACACGGCGCTCATCATATCTTCCCGGTCGATCAGCGCCGGGAATATGGCTTGCCGCACAGGCCAGTCGAAACCGGTAATAATGGAAATGGCGCCTGCTATCGCCAGGACATGCCAGATCTGAACCAATTCGGCAAAATCGAGAACGGCAAGCAGCGCAAGCAGCAGGGCTGTTAAGGTTGAGGTGACCATTAGTAAGTAGCGTTTATTGATCCTGTCTGCCAGGGCGCCACCGAAAAGCGTGGTGAGAATGGCGGGAAAGCCCGCGGCCGCACCCAGGTAGCCGAGTGTGAGCGAACTGCCAGACAGTTCATAAATCAGCCAACCCAGCCCCATCACTTGCAATTGGGTTGCGCCCACTGAAGTGAACGACCCGAGCCAGTATTTAAGAAACTGCGGATGCTTCAGAGCACTGAATTGATTGGGTGACACGGGTAAGACTGCTTATTACAAAGGCGGACTATAGCAGAACCGCTTGAAAGCATAATGCCATGGCGGCACACTGGCGCATCCGTTATTACACGAGATGAAATTATGGCCATCAACATTATTGTTCGCGAGTCGGGTAAATTTATGTACGACAACTTTCATTTTTCTGAAGCTGTTAAGAGCGACGGTTACCTGTTTTGCTCGGGTGTTATTGGTACGGGCGCAGGCGGCAAGGTGCCTGATGATCTCAAAGAAGAATTCAGAAATGCGTGGACCGGAGTTGCTGGTCTGTTAAAGGAAGCAGGTTCAGATACGACCGAGATTATAGAATACACAAGCTATCATGTTGGCCTGCAGGCAGGCATGGCAGATTTTATGGCGGTAAGGGATGAATTCCTGAATGAACCATGGCCCGCCTGGACAGCCATCGGGATTACTGAACTGGCAGTGCCGGGTGCTCATGTAGAGATACGAGTTACCGCGAAGTTGCCGGGTTAGCCAAGACCAGATGCAATGAGCCGAGTGATTTTCGCGATAGCGCCCGTACTCATGGAACCCCTGTTTCTTATAATGGACGCGATTCGCGTCGTGAGATTTTCTTGATCATATTATCGGACATCTACCAGAACCGGAACTATCAGTTCTGGGCGCTGCAGTTACTCGGTTGGACGGGCTGGGTCACCCTGTTCGCTCTCCGCGATGCCTACTGGGGACAGCCTTACGAACGAATCCTATTGCTGATCGTGGATGCAATAGCTGGACTTATCCTGACCTCCGGTTTGCGATACGATTGTTGTTGAAGGTGGTTTAGGTATTGATACGCTCCTGGATCTCACTCCCGGCGCCGGCACGATCAATCTGACCGGCGTCAGCCATATGTCCGGTATTGAAATCATCGATATGAAAGATGGAGATGGCCTGGACGTTCTGACTATCGATAGCCTTGGCTTAAGTAACCTGATTAGTGATAACTCACTTGATTCCATTCTGATGGATGGCCAACTGAAACTGGTTATTGAAGGCGATGTTGGAGATCAGTTCAATCTGGATTCGAATGCCATCCATGGGATGGCGGAAGGGGATTTAGTGGGTGGTTGGAGCGCACCAAAGGGGACGGCCGAAATTGCCTATTTTCCAGGTAACTCGACCGCTTACCTGAAGCTGACCAATGGGGCAATTGACCTGTACATTCACGAGGATGTCGCGAACCTTGTGTAATCTCAATGGCCTAAAAAGCACCTTCCAGTAGCGCGTCCTTTTCCTGCCATCTGTCCATCAGCCAGCTTCTGGGATCTGAAATATCCGACGCTTTGTGTGTGGAGATAATGACCTTCACGTTTTTGGTACTACCACCAAGGCCTCGCCAAAAGTCAGGGGCGTGGGGATAAATAATGGTCACATCGACAATAGGCGTGTCACCGGTGACTGCGTCCAGCGCCACTTTTAACCCCCCGGGTTTTGGCATTAACAAGTGCTTGTAGGGCGACTTCTGATCCGCGTGCTTCTTATGTGTGAACCGGGTACCTTCCGCATAAATCAGTAACCCGCCCCGTTCATTGGTCAGCGTGGAAGAAGCTGACTCGATTGCGGCGAAATCCTTTTTTCTGGCTCTCGGGCCGGATCCTCTGTCCAGCCGGGGGAAGTTGAGTGCGTAACACATCCAGCCCACGATCGGCACATAGATGAGTTGCTTCTTGATGAGGAATTTGAGAATAATGCCGTGGCCGGTAATGACATGATGCATGACCGGAATATCAAACCAGGACTGGTGATTGACAACGATAATGGGGGAAGGATGGTCAGGAAGATCACCCTGTACATTAATTTCAACGCCAACGACATACAACATCCACAGGCTATTAATACGTGCAGCTGCCCGGTAACAGATTTCGAGGCCCAGATTACAGAAACGGGTAACTGCATTGATGCGACCTAACAATAGTTTGATCAGTGCGAACGCAAACATCGGCCACATCCAGAAGGCGAGATTAAGGCTGAAGAAGCAAGCGGAGATGAAGCTCAGCAGGTTACGGAATATTTTTGTGATCAAATGCATGAAAAAGAAAATACCATCAACTCAACATGTATCAAAATGGATTTCATCGGTCACGCTTCCGATCGATACCCAGAAAACTGGCCATGCCACTGACCCGCGCGGAACTGCGATTAACAGCCGATTGCCAGCGACTTTCGCTGCTGAGTAGGGTAATCGATTTTTTTGCTCGTGTTACCGCGGTGTATAACAATTCCTTCGTGATCAGGTTTTCAGCGTCCTCGGTTGCCTCGTCCGAGAGCAGTAGTACGACCTGCTCAAACTCGGAACCCTGGGACTTATGCACGGTCATGGCAAAGCAGGTTTCGTGTTCAGGTAATCGGGAAGCCAGGTATTTTCCACCCGGGAACACCACCAGGTACTGGTCCGGCTGGGTGTGGGGAACGCAGACGCCAATATCGCCATTGAACAATCCCAGATTATAGTCATTGTGGGTAATCAGGATGGGTCGGCCAGGGTAAAAGGCCTCGTCTTTCTTTTTCAATTGAAGTTGTTCGAGCGTGGCTTCGATCATGCTGTTGACGCTGATAACGCCATCGGCACCAGCCCTGTGGCTACAGAGCACGCGGGTTTCATCGAACGCATGAAGCAGGACCAGATCATTAGTCTCACCCTCTGACAACAGTTGGGTGTAGTGTTTCCAATAGGCCAGAAAACTCGATCCTGTCATCTCAGGGTCCAGCTCCATCTGCACTGAGCCATCGCTGCTGGCCTGCAACCTGGACTCACCCTGCTGAATCTGCGATGCCAGTTGGCCGATACCGCTGTCAGGCTCGAACCGGTAGCTTTTTTTCAACTCACACAGGCTGTCCGTTAGATTGTGTGTTGACTGGCTTGTAGTGACGGGGCCAACGATGGGCTCTGCCATGGTGCTGAACGCTGGGGAGAAGCCACCATCCCCGGCGCTATTTCCGGCACATAGATCAGCCAGGACATTACCGGTTTCGACGCTTGGCAGCTGATTGGGGTCGCCCAGTAAAATCAATCGTGTGTCCGGGTGCAGGGCACGCAACAATCGGTGCATCATAAAGAGATCAATCATGGAGGCCTCATCGACCACCAGTACTTCGGCCTGTATCGGATTGTCCTCGCCATGTCTCCAGCTTCGGCCATCACGACGCATGCCCAGTAATCGGTGCAGCGTGACCACGTCCATGTCTTTCATCTGGCTGCCGCCGTTGCCCTGTGCGAAGTCAGAGGATCGAAGAGATTCGGCCAGGCGCATGGCAGCTTTTCCGGTAGGCGCTGCGAGCCTGATCTCAAGACCCGGCTGATTTTCCAGTAATATGCTCAGAATCTTTACCACTGTACTGGTTTTCCCGGTACCTGGCCCCCCGGTGATGATCGCAAGATTTCGTGTAGTCGCCAGCAGTGCAGCCAGCTTCTGCTGATTTCCCGGCTCGTCACCGAACCGTGCATCTAGCTGAACCGCCAGTCTCTGTATGTCCGCAACGGGTTGGGCGTGATTCTTTGCCGAAATGCGCTCGGCGACTTCCTTCTCGACTTCAAAGAACTTGGCCAGATATAGCTTGTCGTGATGCAGGATAATGGGTTTCTTGATGAGTTCTGTGCCGACAATTGGGTGATCGCGTAGCTTCTGAATCAAAGTTGGGTCCAGGGAAGCCACAGGCAGGCAGGAATGCTGGGTAATTGTTGCCTGGAGTAATTGGCGCAGCACCTGGCGAACGTCTGGTTCCAGCGCACCGGTTTGGCGGCTGACCATACGGAGGAAATGCGATTCAAATTGAGCGGAGGCAGCTTCAGCCACGCCGTCGCCCCAGCAGCTCATCCATGGTTTGGATCAATGACCGTTCAGGTTTCTCGAAGAAAATACCGTGTCCATCCTTTTCGTTCATGCCTCGGAGGAACAGGTAGAAGACACCACCAAAATGTTCGTCGTAATCATAGTCCGGCATCTTTAGTTGTAACATGCGGTGTACGGCCACGGTATAGATCAGGTATTGCAGGTGATACTGGTGGGTATCCATGGCGTTGCTGAGTGAATCACCGGCATAGTTTTCCAGGCGAGGGCCCAGATAGTTCGACTTGTAGTCTGCCACGTAATATTTCCCGTCGTGGCGAAACAGAAGATCGATTAGCCCTGTCATGATTCCTTCAAGGGTAACACCGCTGGCATCGATGTCAGCCAGATAGCCCTGTCGATGCAGAAAAGGAATGAGTTCCTGGTCTGCCGCCAACGGAAAATGAAATTCCATTTCATCAAGCCTGTTATTGCGCGCCAGGTCCTGTAACGAAAACGTATCGAGTCGGGATGCAAGTATGTCTTTTAGCCACCCTTCCAGGACAGGTAGCCAAGGTTCCGTCAATCCCAGGCGCATTACTGCGCGCGAACATAATTCGGAATGCCGGGCGGGCTCGATGAAGTCCAGATCTTCCATCAAGCTGTGCAGAACAACGCCCACCCTGGGTCCCCTGGGGAAAGTAAATCTGCTGGGTTTATTGGATAATTGCAACTGCTCCTGACTCGCATCGTCATCACCGTAGCCCGTGACCAGGAAGGCAGGCACAGAGGCTGCCAGGCGGGCAGCGACACTGGTGTAGCTGTGTATACGCCAGCTGTCTTGCAGTCTACGAGGAGTTGGTGGCGCGACTAGCTTCTTGGCGGGAAACGAATCGGAGTATTGGGTTAGCGCGCTACGATTGCCATCGACGATGTCAAAAAGCTCAGCAGGCAGCTGTTGCCTGACAGCATTTTCAAGGTCATCTGTCTTTTTGAGTTTATCGATTCGAAGCAGTCGGCCGTACGCTGATCCGGCAAAATTTCTGAGCTTGGGAAGGCCAAGGTAGCACCGGTACTTCGCACGGGTCATCGACACGTACAACAGGCGCATGTCCTCTGATTTTTGTTCAGCAATGCTCGTTTGACGGTGGTCCGCGTCGTCGCCCAGTTCAAGGGAGGTGATAAATTTTCCCTGCTGTTCCCGGTGAAACAGCGCGGGGCCCGAGTTCCTGAAATCTGAGAAAACGGGCATGGGAATCATGACGATGTCGTATTGAAGGCCCTTGGCCGCATGCATGGTCACGATCTTGACGAGATTTTCGTCACTCTCCAGTCGTAGCTGTTGCTCTTCCACTGCAACAGATTGCTCTTCTCGCTGTTGTAGGCTGAACCATTTAATCAATTGGTACATGCCGGGGCTGGCGGAGGACCTTTGTTGCAATAACTCAATTAAATGCCGCAGGTTAGTCAGCTGCCGCTCGCCGTCTGCTGCATTGAGCCATTTGGTCGCCAGTGCCCGATGGTCAATCAGCTTGTTGAGCATGGGTGCAATGTCTTTGTTCTGCCACAATTCATGGTAGTTTCGAAACTCTGTTAACACCTGTTGTTGCAGCATGACATCATGATTCAGCGCATTAATTTCTTCGCTGCCTGTCTGCATCAATCGGCTAGCCAGGGCAGCGCGAATGGCATGGTCGTTCGCTGGTTCAAGCACAGCTTGCAGAATAAGTCTCAGGTCCGACGCAGTGTCCTGTAGAAAAACACTGTCTGAGGTGAGATAGACGCTTTGGATGCCCCGTACCGCCAGTGCAGCCTGCGCCGCTCTGGCATCGTCTCTTTTTCGGACCAGAAAGGCGATCTGACCTGCATTCACCGGCTCCCCGTTAACCATGGCGCGGCCTGATCCATTGATCAATCCAACGGTTTCTTCCGCTGCATAAGACATCAGGCGTTCGCGAAGATCCGCGACCGTGCAAAAAATTTCCTGATCGCCTGCCGCAATGAGTTGGTAGGGGCTGCAAACTGCGTCATCGATGGTCATTTGCATCTGTTCGTTGGACGGGGCGGCGTTGACTGGCAGGAACGGAATGTCTGTGTCGTTACCAAATATATTCGGCTGATCGAACAGGTAGTTGGTTGCGGCAATGAATGATGGGGACGATCGCCAGTTGATGCCCAGTGTGTGGATGTCGGTCGATTGCCTTCGGGCGTTGATATAGGTGTAAACATCAGCGCCCCTGAAATTGTAGATCGCCTGTTTCGGGTCACCAATTAAAAGTAGTGTCTGCGCTTCGTCACTGGCTCTATAAACTGTCGAGAAAATCGCATGCTGAATGCTGTCGGTATCCTGGAATTCGTCAATCATGGCGACTGGCCAGCGGTTCGAGATCATCACAGCTAACGATGACCCGGGGCGGTTGACCGCGTCCGCCAGTCGCGTGAGTAGATCATCGAGGGTAAATTTATGCCATTCGTCTTTGTATTGCCTGATCCTTTGATTAACTCTGCGCAGCATATCGTGCCAGAGATTGACCTTTGCGATTGGCAATCCCAGAAATACTTCATTGATTAAATCGAGCACAGGATGTGTCGGGATGGTGCCGTTTTTTTTCGTAGCGCTTTCTATGGTGGTGCTGGAATAGATTTCCCAGAGTTTGGCATCAAGACTGATACCTGGCGTGCGGCAGAATTCCGCCATCTCTGATAATCGCTTGATGGGTAATCGGCCTTTAGCCAGACCAGATTGCGCCAGCAATTCCTCAACCTCCTCGTCAATCCATCGGGCTTTTACTTGCCTGGCTTTATCCGCCAGCAGCGCAATATCAAATTCCTGGTAGGGCGGCTGGAGATCCAGTTCTCCGCGAAAGAGAAATGGCGTTAGCGCTAAAGCAAGGTCAAACGGACTGGCCCACAGGCTTAGGCCTAGTTCCCGGGTTCCTTCATCGGCGTCGAGGATATCCATCCGAAAGCAATCCTCAGAAGCAAGCTTGACCATTTGGCTGCGCTCGGCGTTCAGTTCCTGGTTGAACAACTCGCCTGACTCGAAGGCCTGTTCCCCCAATACCCGGGCACAAAAGCCATGGATCGTAAAGATGCTGGCCTCGTCCATCAGCTGAATAGCGGCGGTGAGTAGTTTGAGTTCTCGAATCGGATCGTCACTACTCGAAACCAGCTGAATCAGAAAATTGTCCCCTTCACCCGTGCGATAGGCCTGCCGCGCCTCGTTTATTCTGTTGGATATCCGGTATTTCAATTCATCGGTGGCAGCGATGGTAAAAGTGAGTATAAGGATTTCGCTGATGCTTAATGGCGCCCGGTCTCGACCGAGTAACAACCGCAGACAAAGATTAGTGATGGCGTGGGTCTTGCCCGTACCCGCGCTTGCCTCAATGAGCTGCATTCCGCGCAATGGCAATGTCAGGACATTGAAATCAGGCATCGGCTTGGCTGTCCAATAGTGGTTGCCAGAGTTCACGTGCATTGCCCTGAAACTGGGCATCCATGGCTGCAGGCATAACGAATAAGCGGGCCCAGTACCTGTCCCGGCATTCTGCACCGGGGTCATCGATGTCCCAGTTTTGCCGGGTTTTGGTCAGAGCCGATTCCAGGACATCTTGCTCATTGAACTGGGTGACAAAATAGCGAGAGATTTCTGGCGGTAAGAACACCGGGCTTCTTATTCCGTCGTTGTAGAGAGTCAGCAGTTTTTCAAGATGGACTTCACAGGTAGCAGCATCCAGCGAGTTCAGTTTCGTGACAGAGGCTGTATTGTTCCTGCCGCGGTGTATACAGATAGTGTCAATGCGCTGGCCAGTCAGGTTCGCTGCGAGGTGAGTGATCCAGTCGGACAGAAGCTGTCGTGCGCGCAGGTCGCCAACCCTGTATGACAGCAGCTTATTGCCATAAAGATGATTAAGGTTCACTGCCAGCGAAGTGCCGTTGATCACAATGTCGGTATTGATGCGGCCGGCCGGTTCAACCAGGTATTCGCTGATAGCTTCATAGATAGTCGCGGCGCGGCTGATTTCTTTTTCCAGGTGATGTTGACCGACTGACCCGGTCAGTATCTGCCCGGATTGGGTGACCTGATCGCGAAATTGATTCATATCATCCACGTTAACCATGGCGGTGAGCGCATCGTCTGCCAGCTGGTATCGTTCCAGATTATCCAGCTGAAAGGGCTCGACCTCTTTGAGCTCGACTTCATCGTCTTCGAAATAGACACCCAGATGTTGCTGCATGAAAAACTTGCCTGGATGACCTATAAAGTTGGCGAGTTGCGCAATAGAAACACAGGCCATTGATTCGTCAGGTTCAATGGGTGCAGAGACAAAGGGTGGTGTGCGTTCCGTATTGCCTAGTGCCTCATACCAGGTTCTGGAATAGGACTGTAGGTTACCGCCCGCATAGTAACGACGGTTAAACGGTTGCAGTGAGTGAAAGGTCGTCTCAAAATTTTTGAATATGTCCGCCAGGTAGGATTGCCATTCACTAACAACCACCGAAGGTGGACGATCTTTGTTATCCCGGATGCCTTTACCGACATAACTCACGTAAAACATCTCTGCCGCTGATAACAGTGCCTCAAGAAACAGGTAGCGATCATCCAGCTTCCTGGAGCGATCTCCGCGCTGCTGCTGACCTGAAGCAATAAGGTCGAACGAATGCGGGCGTACATCTCTTGGGTATTCGCCGTCGTTCATGCCGAGCAGGCAGACCATGTGGAACGGAATACTTCGCATGGGCACCAGGGTCGCAAAGGTGATGCCTCCGGAAATAAACCCGGCCCTGGTGTCTATAGAGGACAGCGCCTGGCTAAACAGCTGAATCACCAGTTGGCCAGAAATTTCATCCTGAAAATCACCGCTCGCGGCGTCATTGGCCAGTTGCTCTGCCTGCTGCAGCAATCTATCGACATCAAGAACCTCGTCGTCATGAGGCTCAAAGAATTGTGAAATGAGGCGCGATACCAATCCCTGCCAGTCCGCGGCTGTTCGCGGCAGGCGAAGCAGGTCGCGATACTCATCCAGCAGGTCGATAAAGTGGTGCAGCTTAGCCAACAGTTCCGTGTCTGCCGGAGAAACCTCAAACGGTAGTATCCCTTGCCAGCTTCCCTGTTCCATTGACATGGCAAACCCCAGCATCAGTCGGTCAAGGCCGAAACGCCAGGTATTCTGATTCTCATCGGGCAGGTCCCAGTGGGTCTGTTTGTCTTCGCCGGTCACTTCCCAGCGAATACCCGCGTGATTGATCCAGTAGGAGATGGTTTCAAGGTTCTCTGGAGACAGTTCAAATCGACGCATGATGGCGGGTGTTTCCAACAGGTCCATGATGTCTGGGCCGGTAAATCGCGACTGGGTGAGATTCAACAACGACAGGAAACTGGTTAGCAGGGTACTGTCATCCAGTGTGGTTCGATCAGCGATTCGAAACGACAATCGATCCGCGAAAACTGATTGGATGAAGGGGGTGTAGGGGGCAATGTTTGGCACCATCACGATAATGTCATTTAACTTCAGGCCAGTGTTCTGAGTTGTCGCTCTCAGAATTTCGTCATACAGAACTTCCACTTCGCGTAGTCGGCTGTGACATGCATGGACCTGTAGTGTCGAATCTTCGAGAGATGATTTTTGGGGTGGGGTATCGCTGCCAAATTCGCCCCCGAATGTCAGATTAAGAATATCGTTTTTGACGTAGCCAAGTGCAGTCTTGTCCTCGAATTCGTTGAAGGATTCCTCCGAACCAATAGCGTTTGATTCCAATAACAGTTCCAGATATTCCCGGCCTTGTTTGCCCAGTGAAGACAAGATGGGATTACCCACTTCAAGATAATCAGCATCGCTTAATGCTCCGTTCACAGTAATCAGTGAGCGGATTGATCGCCTGGCCTTGTCTTTTTCTGAAATGATGTCACCCCAATAGTGCGCGCAGGGGTTTAAAAAATAGATATCGATGTCCATGTTTTCTGCCAGTGCTTCAAAAGACTGCAGTTGCAGCGGTGGCATGGTGGATACCCCAAAAATACTCAGCCGCTTCCAGGGTAATTGGGGAGTGGCGCTCAGCGCCTTGATAGTCTGCTGATGCAGGGCTGCACGATGCAAATGTTCGAAGTGTGAAAGATCTTCCGCGATCAGTCGCCAGAGATCTGCCTGCCATGCTTCATGGCCCTGTTCATCTCGCCGGTTATTTTCCCAATCCAGAATCCAGTCGGGCCGGTACATAAGGTAATCATCAAAAAGCAGTGTCAATTCGCTGCTGAGCTGATGTAAGCGTAGATCCTTGTCACCTGTACCCGACAGATAAGAGGCGACGGAGTCCGATAGTTGCGGGTTGTTTTTCAGCAGCCGCATAACCCGCCAGGTCAGGCGATTGCGATCATAGGGCGACTCGTTCAGCGTCAGGGTGTCAGGCAGGACTGCCTGGTAGAGTCGCCACAAAAAAGCAGCTGGCAATACACAGTCGACGTTGCTGCTGATACCATGGCTTTCAGCTAACTGAAGCTTCAGCCATTGTCCGAGCCCGAAACTTTGTACGATGACGGTGAGGGGTTCGAACGGATCGTCGAACTTAGCGTTACGACGGCAGTAGGCGTCTGCAAGCTCCGTCATCTGGTTCGACTGAAACAAATTTAGCATATCGACCAGTGTACGGATTTCATCAATGAATCCTATCCGAGACGGCGCTAAAGGTTAAGCCGCGGGGCTTCTGATAGACTGTAAATCAACGTTTAGGGGAGCTCTGATTAAAGTAATCAGAGCTTCCCTAGTACTAACTGATTACAGTTTTCGGCGGCTGTTATTGAAGGGCGATTGATGGAAGACAAAAAGGCATTGCTGGGTCAATTGAAAATCGATGCTGCACAACGGCAGGCGTCGTCATCCGTTCCTCGATTGATTGTCACAGGCGCCGGGGCGCTCGTTCTGGCGGCCATCGCCTGGTTTTGGATAATACCGACCAATGAGCCTGTGCCGGTATCTGTTGCCAAGGCATTAAAGGCAGGTGGGCAGTTCGCACTACAATCCGCTGCCGTACTGGATGCGACGGGATATGTCACGGCGCGTCGGCAGGCAACGGTATCTTCCAAGATTACCGCTAAGGTAAAAGAGGTCTTTATCGAGGAAGGTTTACGGGTTGAAGAGGGGCAGTTACTGGCCACCCTGGATGACAGCACTCAGCGCGCCAATCTGGATCTTGCCAATGCGCAGCTGGAGGCGGCTAAAGCCCGGTTGAATGAAGTTGAAATTCTGCGACAGGAAGCCGAACTCAAATTTGATCGTACCGTCGAACTTGAGCAAAAAAATCTCGCAAGTATCGCAGATCTGGACCGGGATCGCCTGGGCCTTGGTGCATTGGTGGCGCGCCTGGGCGGACTTGGGAAAGATATAGCGGTCGCCCATAGCGTTGTCGCCGTGCAAAAACAATTGTTGGATGACATGCAGATTCGTGCACCGTTCGCAGGCGTGGTGATCGCAAAATCCGCTCAACCCGGAGAGATGATATCGCCGATATCCGCCGGGGGCGGGTTCACTCGAACGGGCATCTGTACGATAGTCGATATGGATTCTCTGGAGATCGAAGTGGATGTGAATGAGGCCTACATCAATCGAGTTAAATCCGGTCAACCCGTCAGCGCTATGCTGAATTCCTACCCGGATTGGCAAATTCCTGCTGAAGTGATCACCATCATTCCAACAGCAGACCGTAGCAAGGCAACCGTTAAGGTCAGGATCCGATTTCTGGTGAAAGACAGCAGGATTCTTCCTGATATGGGAATCAGGGTCGCCTTTTTGGAACAGCAGGTAGCCCAACCGGACTCGGCGACGCTTTCCGGTGTGATGGTTCCTGCAAGCGCTGTCACCCTGAGAGACGACAATAATGTCATTTTTGTCATTACTGACAGTACGGTGTCAGTGCGGACAGTTAAACTAGGGCCACGAAACGGGTCGAACCGCAATGTCACCCAGGGCGTTCGTGCCGGTGAAACGGTGGTGACCCAACTGGATGACGTGCTCATAGAGCAACTCGAAGAAGGCACCCGCGTCACTACAGAATCCTGAGGGGGGTTAATGACTGATCTCATCGAGATAAAAGATGTTGATAAACAATACACGCGTGGAAAGATGCAAGTGCCTGTACTGGAAAAACTCAATCTGACGATTGAGAAAGGTGATTTCCTGGCGCTGATGGGTCCTTCTGGTTCCGGCAAGACCACCTTGTTGAACCTGATTGGCGGTCTGGACAAACCAACCGGCGGTACCATTACCATTGGTGGTCAACGTATTGATCAAATGTCTGAATCAAAGCTCGCCAAATGGCGATCAACCAATGTCGGTTTTGTGTTTCAGTTCTACAATCTCCTGCCCGTACTAACGGCCCAACGAAATGTAGAATTACCTTTGTTGCTGACTGGCCTCAGTAGTGCCGAGCGAAAACAGCGGGCCCAGGCAGCATTAGCGGTAGTCGGGCTTTCTGACAGGCATAGCCACAAGCCATCGGAGCTCTCTGGTGGTCAGGAACAGCGGGTGGCCATCGCCAGGGCCATTGTGTCTGACCCTGAACTGCTGGTATGCGATGAACCCACCGGCGACCTTGACAGAAACACCGCCGATGAAATTCTGGAACTGCTGCAGTTGCTTAACCGTGAATACGGGAAAACCGTGGTCATGGTCACCCATGATCCCAAGGCTGCTGATCATGCGAATCACTCACTGCACCTGGATAAGGGGCAGTTAGTCGAGCCGGGCGCGTGAAATTCATCGCCTTGATCTGGGCAGGCATCTTCCGGAAACTGGTGCGCAGCTTGCTGACACTCGCCAGCATTGTCGTGGCATTTTTGTTGTTTGGATTACTCCAGGCGGTGACCGTTGCCTTCAACAGTGGCGCTGCCTTGTCTGAAGCTGACCGCCTGGTGGTGGCGCCCAAGTATTCCATTATTGATGATATTCCCGTGTCCTACGGCGCACGAGTTGCGCAGGTCCCCGGTGTGAAGTTCGTCACCCATATGTCCTGGTTTGGCGGGACTTACAAGGAGCCGGGCAACTTCTTCCCTCGCTGGCCGGTTGATGTTGAATATTTTTTTGAAGTCTTCCCGGAATACCTGCTATCGGACGAGCAGAAACAACAATTCGCATCCACCCGGACAGCTGCCATCGTGGGTCGGGAAATCGCCGACAAGTATGAGCTGAAGGTTGGCGACAAAATCCCGCTTGTTTCCAGCATTTGGCCAAATAAAGATGGTGGTCCCTGGGAGTTCGATCTGGTCGGAATCTATGAAGGCAAAGATGACACGGTCTCAACAAGCCAGATGTTCATGAACTATGCATTTTTTGATGAGTATCGGGCATTCGGCGAGGGCGGCGTTGGCCAGTTCATGATTGCCATTGAAGACCCGAAAGCCAGTGCCGCGATCGCCAGGCAGATTGATAGTCTGTTTACGAATTCGTCCGACGAAACCAAAACGCAAACAGAGAAAGCCTACAATCAGATGTTTGCCAACCAGACGGGCGATATTGCACTGATTATGACGGGTATCCTGTCTGCGGTGTTTTTTACTATCCTGCTGCTAACGGGGAACACCATGTCTCAGGCGATCCGTGAACGAATACCGGAGCTGGCAATCCTGAAGACCGTGGGCTTTAGCAATCGTGCGGTACTAATGATTGTATTGACTGAATCAACCGTCATGACGTTGATGGGTAGTGCCCTTGGGCTTGCGATTTCCGCATTTGTCATTCAGGGGATGCCTGCCTCCACACCGTTTCTGGGTGGGACGACGCTACCCTCGATTGTCGTGGGGCAGGGCGTCTTGACCGCGCTTATTCTGGGACTGATCGTCGGCACGCCGCCTGCCGTTCGCGCGATGCAGCTGAGCATTGTTGACGCCCTGGGAGAACACGCATGAACCAGATTTTTGCGATTACCGGGATGAATCTGCGTAATCTTCCGGCAAGGTTAGGTGCATCACTGGTCGTTGTGGTCGGAATTGGCGGTGTTGTGCTGGTGCTCATTGGCCTGTTATCGATGGCGAGAGGTTTTGAGTCGACACTCAAGGGCACCGGGCAGTCAGATCGTGCGCTTATATTGCGCGGCGGTGCAGGTTCGGAGATGAGCAGTTGGGTCTCGACACAACATGCAGAATTGATTCGTACCAAACCTGGTATTGCCAGGGGTGATGCAGGGGTTCTGGCGGCCGCTGAAATCTATGTGATTGCCGACATCCCCAAGAAACGAACCAACACCGATGCCAATTTACCCCTTCGAGGCGTGCAACCTGCTTCATTTGAAATAAGGGATGAAGTTGAAATAGTCGCTGGCCGAAATATAGATTTTGGAAAGTTTGAGCTGATCGCGGGCGTTAAAGCGGCCGATCAGTTTCAGGGTTTGGAAGTTGGTTCGCTAATGAAGATTCGAGGCGCCGACTGGAAGGTGGTCGGGCACTTCACCACGAATGGCACCATTCATGAATCAGAAGTGTGGGTCGATGTTCAGGTGCTGTCCGCTAACCTTAAACGAGGCGCCGGAAGTACGTCGATGGTGGTCCGGCTTCTATCGGCGCAGGATTTTGATGTGCTGGAATCAGCCCTTGAAGATGACCCGCAACTGGAGACCGATCTTGTCAAGGAAACGCAATACTACAGCAAGCAGTCAGAACGGTTGACGGCGTTAATAGAAAACTTTGGCTACTTTGTTGCCAGCATCATGGCGGTCGGCGCCATCTTCGCCGCGCTCAATACCATGTATGCAGCAGTATCAACCCGTTCTGTAGAAATCGCGACATTAAGAGCCCTGGGATTTGGCCCAGTGCCGGTAGTTATCTCGGTCATGGTAGAGTCGCTGGTTCTGTCCCTGATAGGCGGCGTAATCGGTGCATGCCTGGCGTTTGTACTGTTCAACGGTTATACGGCGTCCACCATGGGCGGCACCTTTTCACAGGTAAGTTTTGATTTTTCTGTCACAACAGACCTGATTTCGCGTGGCATTTTATGGTCCTGCTTGCTGGGACTCATCGGTGGTCTATTCCCCGCAGTTTCCGCCGCCCGACAACCCGTCACCGTTGCCTTGCGCGGACTGTAACTCTGTCATAATGCCACGATGCAACTCCAGGAAATCATCACCCAGCTTGCCAACGACCGCTTCACACAAATAGCTGTGCCCATTTTCTTCCTGGCCATAACCATCGAAGCCGCAATATCACACCAACAGCATCGCCAGCTCTACAACCCGAAAGACTTCGCCACCTCAATTGCCATGCTCCTGTTAGCGGCCATCATCGATCTTGCCCCCAAAATCCTGGCATTCCTCGTCTTCTACCACCTACACGAACTAAGCCCACTCCGAGACATCGTACAAAGACAATGGTGGGCATGGGTCCTGCTGTTCTTCCTCGACGACTTCTTCTACTACTGTTTCCATCGCGCCAATCACGAGGTTCGATTGTTTTGGGCTGGCCACGTCCCACATCACTCCTCGGTAAAACTGAATTTCGGTACTGCCTTGCGCCAGAGTGCAGGTGAACGCATTCACAAATACTTTTTCTGGTTGCCCCTGCCATTGCTCGGATTCGATCCGCTCATGATTTTCACGATGATAGCCATTAGCCTCATCTACCAGTTCTGGGTACATACGGAACTCGTCAATAAATTGCCGCCGTTGATCGAGCTCATATTCAATACGCCGTCACACCACCGCGTGCACCACGCATCAAACATAAGATATCTCGATTGTAATCATGCCGGCATGCTGATTATCTGGGACAGAATATTTGGCAGCTTTTCCGAAGAATCAGAGGCAGAGAGGCCCGTCTATGGACTGACCAGGAATATAGACACTTACAATCCCATCAAGGTAGCAGTCGGAGAATATGCCAATCTCTGGCGGGATATTCGAGGGGTGGCTAATTGGCGTGACAAATTGAGTTATCTATTTCTAGCGCCGGGTTGGCATCATGATGGGGAGGATCGGCGTTCGCGGGTTCTTAGGTCACGGTTGTAGGTTTGCCATTTTAAAGTGCCGAAAGAGTTGCTTTAACTGCGTGTTTGCCGGGTCTACAGGTAATCATCGCGGTTATTTTAAGCCCGGCAATTGTTAATAAGGAAAACTAGAGGTGAATTCGCGTACTCAACAAGTATCTCAAACCGTTGCCATCGTGGAAATCTTTAGCAACGCCACCTTCAATCACCCATCCTGGATGAATCCATTGCAATCCTGCAGTCACCTGATGTGATACGTTTTGCCCTTCGCTCCAACGACCATTCAACTCTAAAACCCCGTTCAGCTCTGGCACTATCCCCCAGTCAGGATGTTCTACTGGCGTAATGCGATGCTGCCACGATAGGTCGTATCGTGCGCTGCTGGGACGATTATCAATACCCGCCTGGTACACAACATCGACATCTATTTCGTTTCGATTTTTGAAGTGAGTGAAAACAAACCCCACTTGAGCGGCTGCATCGCGATTTTTATCTGTCGGCACTATCGCGCCACCCAGAAACCCAAGACGATTAGTACCGGACAGACTGTCTTGTCGCCAAATAATACGGCGGTACAACACAGATAGATCGCCATATCGATTGTCGCCAGCAGGTGATAGCCGGTAGGGTATGCCGAGTAACAACGTTCGTTTTTCGTCAATCCCGTATGCGGCGCTGGTTGTTAACGTATCAGTATCGCTATCCTTTACGCTCTCGAACGTCAGTCGTACAACAGCACCGCCCTTATCAACCGGCAATGCCACGAAAGAACGTAATCCCATTCCATAGG
>Ga0066376_10000163_pt1 | contig 58002 bp, 51 predicted proteins | sample Knorr_S15_td_Bot_FD_77009 | JGI IMG/M metagenome (GOLD analysis project Ga0066376, IMG submission 77009) | Marine microbial communities from Southern Atlantic Ocean transect - Knorr_S15_td_Bottom_ad_5009_LV_A | ecosystem: Environmental > Aquatic > Marine > Oceanic | place: Southern Atlantic...
AACCGACGCCGGAACCGACGCCGGAACCGACGCCCGAGCCCGAACCGGAACCGACGCCCGAGCCCGAACCGGAACCGACGCCCGAGCCCGAACCGGCGCCCGAGCCCGAACCGACGCCTCAGCCCGAGCCCGATCGGCCGAAGCGCGTGATCTCGTCGAGTGGCTCGTCTGCGCCGCCACGTCGGGTGGCCGAGGCAGCTCCCGAGGCAGCCCCAGCACCCGAGTCGACCCCGACTCCCGTTGCTGAGGAGCCGACCGTCCCCGATCCGGCAGCCCGGGTCAGAGCCGGCGATGGCGTCCAGTTGCCTCCGCCCGGTGTCACGCCCCCACTCTCTCCGACCGGCAAGCCGATCCCGCCGCCCCCCGGTGGCAAGCCGATCCCGCCACCCCCCGGCCTCCGACGCCGATCGCCGGGAGCACCGGCGGATGGCCCCTCGGGTCGTCGGACCGCCCCGCCTCCCAGCGGTCCCGGTGGACGCCCCGGTGGTCCCGGCGGTGGTCCCGGCGGCGGTCCCGGCGGCGGTCCCGGCGGTCGCCCCGGTGGTCGCCCCGGTGGTCCCGGTGGACGCCGCCCGCCGAGGCGCGGTGGCCGTCGTCGCCGACGCCGCGAAGAGCTCCAGCCGATGGACGTCACGACCTACACGCCCGATGACGCCCCCGTCCCGGAGGGCGAAATCGTCGTCGAGCGCTCCTCGACTCCACAGGACCTCGGTCCGAAGGTGAACCGGACCTCAGCGGACGTGGTCCGGTTCCTGATGCAACAGGGTGAGATGGTCACGGCCACCCAGTCCCTCTCCGACGACATGATCGAACTGTTCGCCGCCGAGATCGGCGCCCACGTCCGACTCGTCAATCCCGGCGAGGAACAGGAGATCGAACTCCTGGCCCTCCTCGAGGTGGCGGAAGAGGAATACGAAGACGCCCCGATCCGGCCACCGGTCGTGACCGTGATGGGCCACGTCGATCATGGCAAGACGACCCTGCTCGACCGGATTCGTGACTCCAACGTCGTCGACGGTGAGGCCGGTGGCATCACCCAGCACATCGGTGCCTACCGGGTCGAGAAGGACGGCAGGTCCGTCACCTTCATCGACACGCCCGGCCACGCCGCTTTCACCGCCATGCGCGCCCGGGGCGCCGTCGCCACCGACATCGTCGTCCTGGTCGTCGCTGCTGACGACGGGGTCATGCCGCAGACGATCGAGGCGATCAACCATGCACGGGCCGCCGACGTTCCGATCGTCGTCGCCATCAACAAGATCGACCGGGACAATGCCGAACCACAGCGTGTCCTCACGCAGCTGGCCGAACACGATCTTGTGCCCGAGTCGTGGGGTGGTGACACGGTCACCGTCGAGGTGTCCGCACTCCAGAACCTGGGCATCGACGACCTGATCGAGAACCTGAGCGTCATCGCCGAGGTCGAGGACCTCCGGGCCGACCCGGAGGGCCGTGCACAGGGTGTCGTGCTCGAGTCGCACCTCGATGTCGGGCGTGGCTCGGTGGCCACGATCCTCGTCCAGTCCGGCACGCTGCGGGTCGGCGACCCACTGGTGGCCGGTGCGGCATGGGGTCGTGTGCGGGCGCTGATCGACGACCATGGCCAGCAGGTCAAGGAGGCCGGCCCGTCGACTCCCGTGGAGGTGCTGGGCCTCTCCGCCGTCGCCGAGGCAGGCGACCGGTTCGTGGTCGCCCCCAACGAAAAGGTCGCTGGTCGCGTCGCCGATAAGCGGTCGCATTACAGGCGTCAGGCCAACATCGGCCGTGACGCACACGCCTTGTCCGGAGGGGCCCGTCTCGAGGACATCTTCGAGCAGATCCAGAAGGGCGAGACGGCCACCCTCAACCTGATCGTCAAGACCGACGTCAACGGTTCGCTCGAGGCGGTCTGTGACAGCCTGCGGCGGCTGGAACGGGACGAGGTCAAGTTGGCCTTCGTGCACCGGGCCGTGGGTGGGATCACCGAGAACGACATCCAGTTGGCCGCTGCCTCGAACGCGACGATCATCGGCTTCAACGTGCGTCCCGACCGCAAGGCCCGCGATCTCGCCGAGACCGAAGAGGTCGAGATCCGGACCTATGAGATCATCTACAAGCTGCTCGAGGACATCGAGTCGGCGATGCTCGGCATGTTGGCGCCCATCTTCGAAGAGGTCGTGACCGGCGACGCCGAGGTCCGCGAGATCTTCTCGGTCCCGAAGATCGGCAAGATTGCAGGTTGCCTCGTCCAGAACGGGACGATCTCGCGTGGCAGCAAGGTCCGCTTCCTGCGTGAGGGCACGATCATCTGGAACGGTGAGGTCAAGTCGCTTCGACGCTTCAAGGACGATGTCCGGGAGGTGCAGGCCGGCTTCGAGTGCGGCATCGGGCTCTCCGACTTCCAGGACCTCAAGAGCGGCGACGTCATCGAGACCTACGACGAGCGGGAGATCGCTCGCACGTAGCGGACCATGGCACGCAGCCGACAACGCAGTGGTGGCGCCCCACGCGGCTTCGACCGATCGGATCGCCTCAATGAGCTCCTTGCCCGGATTCTCGCCGAGGAACTCGAACGCATCGACGACGTGCGCCTCGATCTGGTGACGCTCACCGGGGTCGAAACCGACCGCACCCTCAGCCAGGCGAAGGTCTACGTGACGGGTGGCGCCGTCGACGAAGATGTGATCGAGGCCCTCGAGGAGCTTCGGCCCCGCCTCCAGCGGGCCATCGGCGATCAGGCACGCCTCCGCCGAACCCCGCCGCTGGTATTTCAGATCGACGAGGCTGCCCGATCGGCGGAACGGATCGAGGACATCCTGCGGGGACTCCGGGACGGAGATGGCTGACCGTCCCGAGGGACCGGACGGCATCGTCGTGGTCGACAAGCCTGCGGGTTGGACCAGCCACGATGTGGTGGCCCGATCGCGCAAGGTGCTCGGCACCCGCAAGGTCGGCCACTCGGGCACGCTCGACCCGGATGCGACCGGCGTGCTGGTCCTGGGCATCGGCCGGGCGACCCGGTTGCTCCGGTACCTGACCCTGCTGCCCAAGCGCTACACGGCAGCCATCGTGCTCGGGACCGAAACGACGACGCTCGATGCAGCAGGTGACGTGACTGCGGTTCACGACATGTCCGGCGTCGTGCCGGACGACGTCATTCGGGCGGCCGGGAGGCTGACGGGCGACATCGAGCAGGTGCCACCGATGTTTTCCGCCGTGAAGGTGGATGGTCGCAGGCTGCACGAGATCGCACGCGAGGGTGGCGAGGTCGAGCGTGCGCCGCGCCCGGTCACCGTGCACCGCTTCGACGTGGCGCCCACCGACGACCCCCTGGTCTGGCGGGCCGACGTCGAGTGCTCGTCGGGCACGTACATCCGCACGCTGGCGGCCGACCTCGGTGCGTTGCTCGGAGGCGGTGCCCACCTGACGGACCTCCGCCGCTTGTCGGTCGGCTCGTTCACGCTCGATGACGCCCACTCGATGGAGGCACCGGAACTGCTGCCACCGGCGGCCGGGGTGCGCCACATGGACGGTGTCGTCATCGACGCCGACCTGGCCGTGGACATCGGCCACGGGAAGGTGCTCGACCGCGAACGCCTGGGTGTCGAGGGCGGGGGACCGTGGGCCGTCCACAGCGCCGACGGTGTACTGCTGGCCGTCTACGAGTCGTTCGGGGACCGGACCAAGCCGTCGGTCGTCCTCTCCGGCTGAGCAGCGGAGGGCGGGTGGGCGACCCGCACCGGCGCGTAGGTATCGTGGGCGTGGTGGAGATCCACCGAACGCCAACCCCCGACGATTCGACGTCGCCTGGCTCGGTGGTCACCATCGGGGCCTACGACGGCGTGCACCGGGGCCATCGCCAGGTCATCGCCGAGGTGTGCCGCATCGCCGGAGAACGTGGTCTGCGATCGGCGGTCGTCACGTTCGACCGCCACCCTGCGTCGGTGGTGCGACCCGGGTCGGCGCCCCTGCTCCTGACCGACCTCGACCAGAAGCTCGAGCAGTTGTCGACCACCGGCATCGACATCACGGTCGTGGTCCCGTTCGACGAGGCACGGGCACTGGAGTCCGCCCAGGACTTCGTCACCGGCGTCCTGGTCGGGTGTCTCGGTGTCAGGGTCGTCGTCGTCGGCGAGGACTTCCACTTCGGCCACCAGAGGCTCGGCAACGTCGCACTGCTGCGGTCGATGGGGAAGGAACACGGGTTCGAAGTGCTCGGCCTCGGACTCGTGGGGCTCGACGGCATGCCTGCCCGTGACCACGAGCAGGTTTCGTCCACGTTCATCCGACGGGCCCTCGCCCGAGGCGACCTGAAGCGGGCGAACGCCATGCTGGGCCGACCGTACGAGGTGCGGGGAGAGGTCGATCGGGGCGACCGCCGTGGTCGGGAGCTCGGCTTCCCGACGGCCAACGTCCGGGTCGACCGGTCGACCCTGCTGCCCGAGGACGGCGTGTACGCCGGTTGGTTCCAACGCGAGGACGGCTCGGTCCATGCCTCAGCGATCTCTCTCGGTACGCGTCCGCATTTCTTCGACGACGGTGACCTGCTGCTCGAGGCACACCTGCTGGACTTCGAGGGCGATCTCTATGGGGAGTCGGTGCGGGTGACGTTCGCGGAGCTGCTCCGACCGCAACAGGTGTTCGCCGGACTCGACGACCTCGTGGCACAGCTCCACCGGGACGTCGACGCCGCACGCGCGATCCTTGCCTGACCCATGGACCTCCTCGACGTCGTCCTCCTGCTGGTCGGGGGACTGGTCGCCGGCACGGTCAACACCATGGCCGGGGGTGGATCGCTGCTGACCGTGCCGCTGCTCGTGCTGGCCGGCGTGCCGGGGAACGTGGCGAACGGCTCGAACCGGGTGGGCATCCTCGCATCGACCGTCACCGCTGCGGCGTCGTTTCGTCGGCTGGGCGTGTCGGGGGTGTCGCGGATGGTGCCGGTCCTGGTGCCGGTCGTCGCCGGTTCCCTGACCGGATCGGTGCTCGTCGCCCGCCTGGCGGACGAGACCTTCGAGCGGGTGTTCGGCATCCTGATGGTTCCGTTGCTGCTGATCGCCCTGCGGCCGCCGAAGGTGCCGCTGGCATCGGAGGGTCCTGCGGCCTGGCCGGTGCCGGTCACGGCCGTCGTCTTCTTCTTCGTGGGGTGCTACGGGGGCGCCTTCCAGGCGGGGATCGGCCTGCTGCTCGTGCTGGCGCTGTCCCGGTCAGGGCTCGACCTGGTGGTGGCGAACAGCATCAAGGTCCTGGTGATCCTCGTCGTCACGCTGGCTGCGCTGCCGGTGTTCATCGTGGGTGGTCGGGTCGACTGGGGGCCGGCGCTCGTCCTCGCACTCGGGTTCGCCGTCGGTGGTGCCCTCGGCGCCCATCTCACGGTTGGTGGCGGCGAGCGGGTGGTGCGACCGGTTCTCGTCGTGGCCGTCCTCGGACTCGCCGGACGCCTACTCGGCCTCTGGTAGGGCGGACAGGTAGTCCTCCGGCGCCCACCGGTAGGATTGCCGGGTCGGACTTCCCGTCCGACACCGACAACAGAGTCCTCGGGGTTGGGTGAAAGTCCCGACCGGCGGTGAGCCTCCGCCCCCTTTCCGGAACCCGGAATCGGGAGGTGGCACAGCCCGCGAACCCCTGTCCTTTCCTTCGGGTCGGGTCGGGGGCCGATCAGGTGGGAATCCTGGGCCGACGGTCACAGTCCGGATGGGAGAGGGCACAGGAAGCGAAGCGACGACGCCTCGGCCTCCGCGGCCGGGATGTCCGGCCGTCCCTTCCCGCCACTCCTGCCGTGTCGCCCCGGGGCACGACCATTCGAGGAAGCAGCACATGTTCACCGGGATCGTCGAGGAGACGGGTGTCGTCCGTTCGGCAGCCGACAACGGCGACGGCCGACGCCTCGTCGTGGGAGCCGATGTCGTGCTCGACGACGTGACCCTGGGTGCGTCCATCGCCGTCGACGGCTGCTGCCTCACGGTCACCGGGTTCGGGGCCGACGACCGGGGGTCCTGGTTCGCCGCCGATGCCGTGCCCGAGACGCTCGGTCGGACGACGCTGGGCAAATGGGGTGACGGAGATCCCGTGAACCTCGAGCGGTCGATGCCCGCCGATGGCCGATTCGGTGGACACATCGTCCAGGGACACGTCGACACCGTGACCGAGATCGAGGTGATCCACCATCACCTCGACGGCTCACGGCTGCTCACCTTCCGGCTTCCCGACGCCCTGGCGGGACAGATCGTCGAGAAGGGCTCGGTGGCGCTCGACGGGATCAGCCTGACCGTCGCATCGGTCGGCGCCGACGGCACCACCTTCGACATCGCCGTCGTGCCCCACACACTCGACGTCACCACGCTCGGCCAACGTGCCATCGGTGACCGGCTGAACGTGGAGGCCGATGTCATCGCCCGCTACGTGGCGGGCCTTGCGGCAGCCGGACGGCTGTCGAACGACCGGATCACCGACACAGGAGGGCATGACTGATGCCATTCGCCCAGATCGACGCTGCCATCGCGGCATTCGCACGGGGCGAGTTCCTCGTGGTCGTCGACGACGAGAGCCGTGAGAACGAGGGCGACCTCATCATCGCTGCCGATGCCATGACCTCCGAGAAGATGACGTTCATGATCCGCCAGACCAGCGGCGTGATCTGTGCGCCGATGTCCGACGAGCGCGCAGACGACCTCGACCTTCCGCTGATGGTGATCAACAACACGGAGTCGATGCGCACCGCCTTCACGGTCTCGGTGGACCTGGTCGAGGGAACCACCACGGGCATCTCGGCCCACGACCGTTCGCTCACCGTCAACGCACTTGCCGACCCGAACCGGGTCCGTGGTGAGTTCGCCAGGCCGGGACACATCTTCCCGCTGCGGGCGCGGTCGGGTGGTGTGCTCAAGCGGGCCGGACACACCGAGGCCGGCGTCGACCTGTGTGCGCTCGCCGACCGGGAACTGGTGGGCGTGCTGTGCGAGATCGTGAACGACGACGGCACCATGTCGCGGCTGCCCGAGTTGGTCGAGTTCGCCAACCAGCACGGCCTGCTCGTCATCTCCATCGCCGACCTCATCCGCTACCGGCGCAAGCACGAGAAGCTCGTCGAGCACTTCGCCTCGGCACGCATTCCCACGAAATACGGGGACTTCACCGCCCACGCCTACCGCTCCACGCTCGACGGTGACGAACACGTCGCCTACGTACTCGGCGACCCGAGCTCCGCCGAGGCACCCCTCGTGCGGGTGCACTCCGAGTGCCTCACCGGCGACCTCCTGGGCTCGATCCGCTGCGACTGCGGATCACAGCTCGACGCAGCCCTCGAGAAGGTGGGGGAGGAGGGCGTCGGCGTGATCGTCTACCTCCGAGGCCATGAGGGGCGGGGCATCGGCATCGGCCACAAGCTGCGGGCCTACGAGCTCCAGGACCAGGGCCTCGACACGGTCGACGCCAACCTCAGCCAGGGCCTCCCGATCGACTCCCGCGAGTACGGAGTGGGCGCCCAGATCCTGTCCGATCTCGGACTCACGACGATGCGGCTCATGACCAACAATCCGGTCAAGTACGGAGGGCTCGAGGGCTATGGCCTCGAGATCGTGGGTCGCGAGCCACTGCGGACCACACCCCATCCGGAGAACCTCCGTTATCTCGAGACCAAGCGCACGCGGATGGGCCACCTGCTCGGCGACGGCCAGCAGGAGGCCGCCACATGAAGGACCTCTCGGTGACGCTCGACGGTTCCGGCCTGCGGATCGGCATCGTCGCAGCCCGCTTCAACGATGCGATCGTCGATCAGATGCTCGACGGCGCCCACGCCCGCCTGCTGGCACTGGGTGTGGCCGACGAGGACATCAGCCTGGCATGGGTGGCTGGGGCCTTCGAGATCCCGCTGGCCGCCAGGGCGATGGCGACGTCCGGCAATGTCGATGGCGTCCTGTGCCTGGGGTGCGTGATCCGGGGCGAGACCCCGCACTTCGACTTCGTGGCCAGCGAGGCGTCAGCGGGGATCCTCAGGGTCGGCCTCGACACCGGCGTGCCGACCGTCTTCGGGGTGCTCACCACCGAGGACATGGCGCAGGCGGTGGAGCGGGCGGCGGTCGATCGGGGCGACAAGGGTGCCGACTGTGCGGACGCAGCGGTCGAGCTGGTGCAGCTGCTCCGACGGTTGGGTTGAGGTCAGCCGCCCGAATCCGGGTCGCCGGCCGGGAACCGATCCGAGACCACGGCGGCGACGTCCTGGCCGAACGAGAACTCCACGAGGTTGCCGTCGGGGTCGGCGATGGCGCAGATGTAGCCCACGGGTTGGGGCAGTTCAACGGGCTCCCAGGCGAGGCACCCGGCGGCTCGACCCCGTTCCGCCACCTCGTCCACGTCGTCCCTGCTGTCGAGCTCGATGCCGAGGTGCGCCAGTGGCGTGAGGACGGGTTGTGGTTCGTGTTCCCCGTCGTCGGCCGGGGGACCGATCAACACCAGCACGAACGGCGTTCCGGGTCGGTCGGGCTCGGCGATCCAGGCCACCTGGCCGTCGGGGTCGATACGACGGTGCACGACGCGAAGCGGCGTGTGGGCCTCGTACCATTCGGTCGAGGCGTCGAGGTCCCGGCACGGCAGCGCCAGGTGCGTCAACCGGCCGGTGTGGGAGCTCACGGCACGAGCGTAGGCGCATGGCGAACATCGGCATCTACGGGTGGTCGTTCGCCGATGTACCGCTAGCCTTGCCCTCCGAGGACGACCCGACCGGGTCGTTCGGGTCGGATCAGGAACCCTCCGGCCCGCCGAATGGCTTCCGACAGCGCATCGCGTGTCAGGAGGCCGGGTCCGACACCCGAGGAAACCATGCCGACCAACCTGCCGCCCAAGGGCGACACGATCATTGAGCACAAACTGCACGAGACCGACACCGGTTCTCCCGAAGTGCAGATCGCACTGCTCAGTGATCGCATCACCCACCTCACCGAGCACCTGAAGGTCCACAAGAAGGACCATCACAGCCGGCGGGGTCTGCTGCAGATAGTGGGACGGCGCCGACGGCTGCTCGACTACGTCAAGGACAACGACGTGGAGCGCTATCGGGGGATCATCACCAAGTTGGGGCTTCGCCGCTAGCGAAGTGCCAGCACCGGACGACCTCGAGGTCGTCCGTGACGCGTCGGGAACGTCAATGCCCGGTTCATCCGAACCGACGGGCTCACGGGACCACCGACAACCTGATCGACGACGATGGATGGCCGCCGGCCGCCAGTACTCGTTGCATGCCGCTCGGCAGCGCACCTTCGTGGTGATCGCCGCCCGGGAGGTATCCGACGGGAAACTGGAGGGCGCGCACCGTCCGCCGTCATTGAAATGCCAACGGGGGAGGGACCTCCGTGGCTCGAAACACAACAAGGAAAAACATCCATGAGTAATCCCCAGACCGTCTCGCATACCTTCAGCGGGACCGAAAAGACCGTCTCCTTCGAGACCGGTCGCCTCGCCGGCCTGGCCGGCGGTTCCGTGCTGGCACAGCTCGGCGACACCACCGTCCTCGTGACGGCCACCGGCGCCAAGTCGCCACGACCGGGAGCGGACTTCTTCCCGCTGACGGTCGATATCGAAGAGCGCATGTACGCCGCGGGCAAGATCCCCGGTTCGTTCTTCCGTCGTGAGGGCCGTGCGCCCGAGTCGGCGATCCTGACCTGCCGCCTCATCGACCGCCCGCTGCGGCCGATGTTCCCGGACGGGTACCGCAACGAGGTCCACATCGTCGGCACCGTCATGGGCGCCGACATGGAGAACCCCTACGACGTGTTGGCCCTCAACGCCGCCTCGCTCGCACTGATGCTGTCGGGCATTCCGTTCGACGGTCCCGTCGGCGCCTCGCGGATCGCCTGGTCGGCCGCCGGCGAGTGGATCGCCCACCCGACCTACGAAGAGGGCGCCGACTCGGCGTTCGAGATGGTCGTGGCCGGACGCCTCCTCGACGACGGCGACATCGCCGTGATGATGGTCGAGGCCGGTGGCACCGCCGCCACGTGGGACGTCTACGAGGCCGGAGCGCCCAAGGTCGACGAGGCCGTGCTGGCCGACGGACTCGAGTTCTCCAAGCAGTACATCCGCGAGATCATCGAACTCCAGCAGGAGCTGGTGGCCCTGGTCGGCGCCCCGGAGCAGATGTCGTACACGGTGACGACCGACTACAGCGACGAGATCTTCGCCGCCGTCGACGCCGCCGGCCGTGAGCGCATCGCCGAGAGCCAGACCATCGCCGACAAGACCGAGCGTGGCGAGGCCGAGGCCGGCATCAAGGCCGCCCTGATCGAGGAGCTGGCGGCGCAGTTCGCCGATGTCGACGGTGCCGAACAGCAGATCAAGGGCGCCATCCGGTCGGTCACCAAGGACGTCGTCCGCCAGCGGATCCTCTCCGACGGCATGCGCATCGACGGTCGTGGCACGGGAGACCTCCGGACCGTGACGTCGGACGTCGGGGTCATCCCGACCGCCCACGGCTCGGGCCTGTTCCAGCGTGGCGAGACCCAGGTGCTGAACTTCACCACCCTGGGCACCGGTCGCATGGACCAGATGATCGACGGCATCGACCCGCTCACCCGCAAGCGCTTCATGCACCACTACAACTTCCCGCCGTTCTCGACGGGCGAGACGGGCTTCATGCGGGGCCCGAAGCGCCGCGAGATCGGCCACGGTGCCCTCGCCGAACGGGCACTGTTCCCGGTGGTGCCGAGCTTCGAGGAGTTTCCCTACACGCTGCGCCTCGTCTCCGAGGTGCTGTCGTCGAACGGCTCGACCTCGATGGGCTCGGTCTGCTCGGCGTCGTTGTCGATGATGGACGCAGGTGTGCCGATCAAGGCGGCGGTGGCCGGCATCGCCATGGGCCTCGTGTACCAGGATGGCAAGTACGTGACGCTGACCGACATCCTCGGCATCGAGGATGCCTTCGGCGACATGGACTTCAAGGTGGCAGGCACGGCCGAGTTCGTGACGGCACTGCAGCTCGACACCAAGATCGACGGCATCCCCGCCGACGTCCTGGCGGACGCCCTGAACCAGGCCAAGGAGGCTCGCCTGGCGATCCTCGAGGTCATGGCCGGTGCCATCCCCGAGCCGCGGCCCGAGGTCGGCGAGCACGCCCCCAAGATCAAGAGCTTCGAGATCCCGGTCGAGAAGATCGGCGAGGTCATCGGTCCCAAGGGCAAGATGATCAACACGATCCAGGCCGAGACCGGTGCCGACATCAGCATCGACGACGACGGCATGGTCGGCATCGTGTCGGTCGCCTCGCCCGACATCGCCAAGGTGGAGGAGGCCACGCGTCAGATCATGCTGATCGTGGATCCGCCCACCGCCGAGGTCGGTGCGCTGTACACGGGCAAGGTGGTCAACATCACCAAGTTCGGTGCGTTCGTCAACATCCTCCCGGGCCGTGACGGCCTGGTGCACATCTCGAAGCTCGGTGGCGGCAAGCGCATCGACAAGGTCGAGGACGTGTTGGAGCTGGGCCAGACGATCGAGGTCGTGGTCGAGGACGTCGATCCCAACGGCAAGATCTCGCTCAAGCCCGTGGGTGACGCCCCCCAGCGTGACAGCAGGCGCGACGACAAGCCCGCAGCCGAGAGCGCACCCGTCGAGGCCGACGACAGCGCCGACACGGTCGACGAGGCAGGCTCCGACGAGGCAGACTCCGACGAGGCACCGGCCGACGAGGCAGGTTCCGAGGAGTCCAACGGTTCCGACGAAATCGTCGAGGCCCGGTTCGAGGACGCCTTCGCCTCCGAGCTCGAGGCCGTGCACGGCGATCTCGGCAACGCCGCACCCGCCAACCGCGGTGGTGGCGGTGGCGGTCGCGGTCGCCGACGGGGACGCTGAGCGCCTTGACCACCGGGGCCCGCTCGGCGGGTCCGAACGTCGCGGCCATGGAGGCGGGGCAACCCGCTCCAGTGGTCCGGACGACACATCTCGACGACGGCCCGACCGTCGTGTCCGAGTGCTGGGCGGGAGCGCACTCGGTCGCGGTCGGTGTCTGGGTCGGCGTCGGGAGTCGTGACGAACCGGCGGCGGGAGCCGGTGCGTCACACTTCCTCGAGCACCTCCTGTTCAAGGGCACCGAACGCCGGTCGGCACGCGCCATCGCCGAGTTGGTCGATGGCACGGGCGGGGAGATGAACGCCGCCACCGGCAAGGAGTTCACGGCGTTCTACGCCCGCCTGCCGGCCCAGGACCAAGACCTGGCCGTCGACCTGTTGGGTGACGTGCTCTGCGATCCGGCCCTGCGTGCGGCCGATGTCGAGACCGAACGGCGTGTGATCCTCGAGGAACTCCACCTCCAGGAGGACGATCCGGGTGACGTTGGGGCCTCGTTGCTCGATGAGGCACTGTTTCCCGGCCACGCCCTCGGTCGAGAGGTCCTCGGAACGCGTGACACGGTCGAGAAGCTCGACCGGGACGAGATCGCCGCGTTCCATGACCGTTGGTACCGGTCTCCGAACCTGGTGCTGGCCGCGGCCGGGGTCGTCGACCACGATCGCCTGGTGGAAAGCGTTGCCGCTGCGTTCGAGGGACGGGGCGGTGGTGAGGTGCCGGAACGGTCCGCACCGGAGGCCCTGCCGTGCGGCGACCGGGAGCTGCGGCGCCCGACCGAGTCTGTGCACGTCGCCTGGGGCTGGCGGTCGATCCATCGCCACGATCCGCGGCGCCGGGCACTGGCCCTGGGCGTCTACGTCCTCGGTGGCGGCCTCTCGAGCCGGCTGTTCCAGTCCGTTCGGGAGGATCGGGGCCTGGCCTACAACGTGTTCGCCGGCACTCACCTCTACAACGATGCCGGTGCGCTGAGCGTCCACGCGGCGACCGAACCGGATCGGGCCGACGAACTGCGGCAGGTGGTCGAGGCCGAGGTGGCCGCCGTGGCCGAACACGGCATCACCGCCGACGAACTCGAGATCGCCCGACGTGGCTTCGAGGGAGCGCGCCTGTTGGGCCTCGAGGACTCCGGGAGCCGCATGTTCCGGTTGGGCAACGGCCAGAGCCTCTACGGTCGTGTCGAGTCGCTGGACGAGTTCGTGGTGTCGCTGCGGGCGATCCGGCTGGACGAGGTCAACGCCGTGCTGGCCGAGGTGCTGGCGTCGGTGGCCACGGTCGCTGTGGTGGGTCCCGCTGCCTGATCGGGCGTAACCACCCCGGCCGGACGCGTGCCGGGCGCTAGCCTCGCCGCCATGAGCGCCCCTGAGTCCGGAGGTTCCGGCATCCGCCGCGTCGGCGTGCTCGGGGCTGCCGGTCGCATGGGCCGGGCCACCTGCGACGCCGTCACTGCCGCTCCCGGCCTGCAGCTCGTGGCCGTGGCCGACCCGTTCGCAGTGGGCGACGAGGTGGCCGGATGTACGGTGCTCGGGGGTGCCGCCGACCTGGTCAAGGCGGGTGTCGACGTTGTCGTCGACTTCACCGTCGCCGACTCCGCCAGGGTCAGCCTGCCGGTCGTCGCAGCCGCTGGGGTCCACGCCGTGGTCGGCACCAGCGGCCTCGACGAAGACGACCGGGCGTCGCTGGACGCCGCCTTTTCGTCGAGCGCATGCCTGATCGTTCCCAACTTCGCCATCGGCGCCGTCCTCATGCAGCGCTTCGCCGAACTGGCCGCACCGTGGTTCGACACCGCCGAGGTCATCGAGCTGCACCACGATGCCAAGGTCGATGCGCCCTCCGGTACGGCGCTCGCCACGGCCGAACGCATGGCGGCGGCATCGACCGAATGGGCCGACGATCCGACCGAGCACGAGACGGTTCGAGGAGCGAGGGGCGGCGCCGGTCCGGCCGGCATCCGACTCCACTCCGTGCGGATGCGGGGGATGGTCGCCCATCAGGAGGTGCTGCTCGGCACCACGGGCCAGACCCTCACGATCCGCCACGACCTCATCGACCGGGACGGCTTCATGCCCGGCGTGGTCGTGGCTGCGCTCGGCGTCGCCGGCACCGGGTGCACGGTCGGCCTCGATGCCCTGCTCGGCCTCTGAGCCTTCGATGACCGGTTGGCCGGGTGTCCGGCTGCTGCTGCGCCCCTGGTGGCTGTTGTCGCACGTGACGATCGTCGCGCTGCTTGTGGTCGCCGTGAACCTGGGGTTCTGGCAACTCCGTCGCCTCGACCAACGCCAGGCGTACAACGCCCTCGTCGAGGAGCGTTCCGTGTTGCCGCCGGTGTCGATGGCAGGGCTGGTCGGGGGTGGGGATCCCGACGAAGTCGCCTATCGGTCCTTCGAGGCGTCGGGCGTGTTCGACGTCGACCGCGAGGTGTACCTGGCGAACCGGTCGCTGAACGGACTGCCTGGCGTCCATGTCGTGACCCTGCTCGTGGGCACCTCGGGGGTGGTTGCGGTCGATCGGGGCTTCGTGCCCCGTTCCGTGTACCTGGCGGGCGATCCTGCTGTCTGGGCACCCTCGGGCGGTGAGGTCGTCGTGGCCGGTCGGGTCCGGGTCGCCGGCACCAGCCGTGGCGGCCACGGCGACGAGGTCGATCGCGTCGACGTGGCGGATCTTTCCGAACGGTGGAGCGTGGCGCTGCCGGCCGTCTACGTCGAGTCCGGTACCGGGGTGGGAATGGGTGCGATCCCTGTCGGTGTTCCGGCGCCTCCGCTGGACGAGGGTCCGCATCTGGGCTACGCGGTGCAGTGGTTCGTGTTCTTCACCATCGGGCTGATCGGCTACCCGTTGGTGCTGGTCAGGCTGGCGCGACGGGATCCCGATGTGGACGATGTCGACGACGTGCCCGGCGACGCTGCGGGCGGCCCACTTGACGGCTGACCGGCGAATCCCCACTGGTACCGTGCACCGCATGCCCGTCACCAGCGACTCCGGACTGCTCGTCATCCACGGGCTCCGGGTCCGGGGCCTGACCGAGACGCCGGAGCTCGCCGTCGTGATCGGCATGGATGAGGGTGATGTCGGGGCACGCCTCGGCGGCATGGACGAGGCTGGGTATGTGCAGCGCCGCGACGGGGGTATGCCGGGATGGACGCTCACGAGGGAGGGCCGAGCCCACGGTGAGGTGCTGCTCGCTGCCGAGTTGGACGCTGCGGGGGAGCGCGAGGCCGTCGCCGACCTGTACCGCCGCTTCCTCGAGGTCAACCAGGGCTTCCTCGCTCTGTGCACCGACTGGCAGCTGCGCACGGTCGATGGTGAGGAGGTCATCAACGACCACACCGACCCGGGGCACGATGCCGCGGTCATCGCCCGCCTGGCGGAGGCGGACGCCGTCGTGCAGCCGGTCTGTGCCGAACTGGCCGGTCGCCTCGCACGCTTCGACGGCTACGGTCGGCGCTTCGGCGAGGCACTCCGCCGCGTCGAGGTCGGCGAGGTCGAGTGGTTCACCCGGCCGATGATCGATTCGTACCACACGGTGTGGTTCGAGTTGCACGAGGACCTGTTGGCCACGCTCGGCATCGAGCGGGCCAGGGAGGGCGTACAGGCATGACGACGGAACCGAGGTTCGGTCGGGTGTTGACCGCCATGGTCACTCCGTTCGCCGAAGATGGTTCGCTCGACCTCGAAGGCGCCGCCACGTTGGCGCGTTGGCTCGTCGAGCAGGGCAACGACGGACTGGTCGTCGTGGGGACGACCGGCGAGGCGCCCACGCTCACGCACGACGAGCAGATCGAGGTGGTGGCGGCGGTCGTCGAAGCGGTCGATGTGCCGGTCATCGCCGGTGCCGGGAGCAACGACACCCGTTCGGCGGTCAGGAACACCGAGCGCTGCGCCGAGGTGGGCGCCGCCGCCATCCTGACCGTGACGCCGTACTACAACCGGCCCTCCCAGGCGGGGCTGGTCGACCACTTCACCGCAGTGGCCGAGGCCTCGGACCTGCCGGTGATCCTCTACGACATCCCGCCCCGTGCGGGCCGCAAGATCGAGACTGCGACACTGCTGCGCCTCGCCGACGAGGTCGAGACGATCGTGGCCGTCAAGGACGCCGCCGGCGACGTCGCCGAGACCGCCCGCCTGATCGCCGCCGCCCCCGAGGGCTTCGAGGTCTACAGCGGCGAGGATTCGCTGACGCTGGCACTGTTGGCCGTGGGTGCCGTCGGCACGATCAGCGTGGCGTCCCACTGGGTCACGCCCGAGTTGGTGCGCATGTTCGAGGAGTTCTTCTCCGGCGATCACGCTGCCGCCCAGGCGTCGAACCGACGGCTGATCCCCTCCTACGACTTCGAGTCGGACGACCTGCGGCCCAACCCGGTGCCGAGCAAGGCGATGATGAAGGTCCTGGGCCTGCCCGGCGGCGACTGCCGTCTGCCGATGGGGCCCGAGCCCGAATACCTCCAGGACGAGGCCCGCCGGGTGTTGGCCGACCTCGGCCGCGCCTGAGGCTCCACGCATGGCCGCCCCCGTCACCATCACCTTCCTCGGCGGACTGGGAGAGATCGGCCGCAACTGTGCGGCGCTCGAGTGCGAGGGCCGCATCGTCCTGCTCGACTGCGGGCAGCTGTTCCCCGACGACCTGCCGGGTGTCGATGCGGTGCTGCCCGACTTCACCTGGCTGCTCGAACGTGCCGACCGACTCGAGGCCTGCCTCATCACCCATGCCCACGAGGACCACATCGGCGGCCTGCCGTACCTGCTGCGCCACCTCGAGGTGCCGATCTACGGTTCGCCGTTCACGCTCGGCATGGTGTCGGGCAAGCTCAAGGCGGCGGGCATCCGCCTTCCCGAGTTGGTGGCGCTGGGCGACCACGACCGTCGCCAGGTGGGTCCGTTCGACTGCGAGTTCTTGCCGGTCACGCACTCGACGCCGAGTGGCCTGATGACCCTGTTCGGGACCCCGCAGGGCCTGATCCTGCACTCCAGCGACTTCAAGCTGGACCCGACGCCGGTCGATGGCCGGGTCACCGACCTGCCCCGCCTCCGGGAACTCTCCGCCGGCCCCGGGATCCGGCTCCTCCTGGCCGACTCCACCAATGCCGACTCGGCGGGATCATCGACCAGCGAATCGTCGATCGGACCCGTGCTCCGAGGCGTGTTCGACGACAACGAGGGGCGGCGCCTGATCATCGGTGCCTTCTCGAGCCACGTGCACCGCATCCAGCAGATCGCCGACGCAGCGGCCGCGACGAAGCGGACGCTCGTGGTGCTCGGCCCCTCGATGGTCCGCAACGTCACCTTGGCGCGTGAACTCGGGCTGCTGAAGGTGTCCGACAAGATGATCGCCACCGCCGACGACATCGAAGACCTGGACCCGGAGCGGACCTGCGTCGTGTGTACCGGTTCGCAGGGCGAGCCCAGGGCGGCCCTGGCGCAGATGGCACAGGGGCGACACCGACACCTGACGATCGGCGAGGGCGACACCATCGTGTTCTCCTCGCACCCGATCCCCGGCAACGAGGCGGCGATCTCCCGCCTCCACAACGCCTTGGCCCGACGGGGTGCACGCCTGGTCCACAGCGGTCAGCTCGGCGTCCACACCACGGGCCACGGCAAGCGCGAGGAGTTGCGCGAGCTGCACGAGGCCGCCGACCCGGAGCTGTTCATCCCGGTCCACGGCGAGTACGCCCACCTCGTCGCCCACCACGGGCTGGCGTTGGAGCGGGGAATGGATCCGGACCGGGTCGTGCGCTGCACCGACGGCGACCAGATCCGACTCACCGACAACGGACTGGAACCCGCGGGTCGGGTCTCGGGCGAGTACGTGATGGTCGATGAACGCGGGCAGACACTGGGCGAGGACCTCGTCGAGGAACGACGGGCCCTTTCCGGCGAGGGGTTCGTCCTGGTCCGGGTCGTGGTCGACGGCAAGCGGGGTCGCCTCGCCGAGCCGCCGTTCGTCGAGAGTCGGGGCTGGGTGGACGCCGACGGGCGGAAGCAGTGGCATGCAGATGTGGCGGCGGTCGTGCGCGATTCCGTCGAGGCCGTGCTCGATGAGGGGGAGCGGGATCCCGCCCAACTCGCCCGACGTGTCCGCCGGGCGACCGGAAAGCTGGTGTCGTCGCGGACCGGCCGTCGACCGTCGCTGGTACCCGTGGTCGAGGTGCGCTGAGACCCGACGAGGTCTGCGGAATCTCGCGAATGGCCCGTTGACCAGCCGTGACGCGGGCGGGGCCACCCTGATTCTGTCACACCCCGGTGGTACGTTTGGAGGGCCATGAGCACCAAGTCAGCGCGCCCGAAGACGGGCGCCAAGCCCCGCAAGGGCGCGGGGACCGGATCCGGTACGCCTCCGGCCCGGTCCGAGGGCGATCCCCTGGCACGCCGCATGCTGCGGGCGGCATTCGCCGACCGTGGGAGCGAGTTGCTCGGGCTCTGCCTGGTTCTGGGCGGGCTCCTCGCCGGCCTCTCGATCTACTTCGAACGGGCCGGATTCGTGGGCCGGCTGGTCGACGACGCCGCCAGTTGGTCGGTCGGCCTCACCAAGTTGGTGCTCCCAGTGGCGATGGTGCTGCTCGGCTTCGCCATGTTCCGCGAGCGTTACGAGTTCGGCGAGATCACCAAGCGGATGCCGGTCGGTGGCGTCCTCTGCCTTGGCGGACTCACCGGGTTGTTCCACCTCGGTCGGGGCACACCCGGGGTCGACGACGGTGCCGATGCCCTGGGCGGCGCCGGTGGGCTGATCGGCCTCGGTGTCGGCGGGGGCCTCGATGCAGCGGTGGCCACATGGGGTGCCGTGCTCATTCTCTGCGGGTTGGTGCTGGTCGGCCTCGCCGTCGTCACCCGCACCACCGCACGCCAGGCGGCGGCCGGCACCGTCCGGGGGCTCCGGCCGGTCGGACGGGCGTTCGTCGATGCCTTCAAGAGCCTGCTGACCCCGCCGGGTGGCGTCGATGAACCCGTGTTGCATGTGCCCGAACCGACGACCCCGGAACCGGTCCCCGAGCCGGAGGCTGCTTCTGTTGGACAACCTGCAGACGACGCGCCGGCGCCGAAGCGACGGAAGCGCAGGCATGCGACTCCGGCGGACACCGGCCAGGGTGGTGAGCAGCTCACGATCGAACTCGGACCGGCGACGGCGGGGTCTCCCTGGAAGCTGCCGTCCACCAGGGCATTTGCGCTTTCGTCCACCCACGACGTTGACGCCAAGGCGGTCGAGGCCCGGGGTATCCGCCTGGTCGAGGCGTTGGCGGCCCACGGCGTCGAGACCCGCCTCGTCGACATGACCGTCGGTCCCACCGTCACCCGCTATGCGCTCCAGGTCGCCGAGGGCGTCAAGGTCGGCCGCATCACCAGCCTGGCGAAGGACATCGCCTATGAGTTGGCGGCCGCCGATGTGCGGATCCTCGCCCCCATTCCCGGCCAGCGGGCCATCGGCATCGAGGTCCCCAACGAAGAGCGCGAGGTCGTGGCGCTGGGCGACATCCTGGCGTCGCCGGAGGCGGCCAAGGCCACCCATCCGCTCGAGGCTGCCATCGGCCGCGACATCAACGGCCGGCCGGTGATGCTCAACCTGGCGACGATGCCGCACATCCTCATCGCCGGTGCCACCGGTTCCGGCAAGTCGTCGTGCATCAATGCGCTGGTCACCTCGATCCTCGTGCGTTCCACGCCCGATCAGGTGCGGATGATCCTGATCGACCCGAAGCGGGTCGAGATGGGCCAGTACGAGGGTGTGCCGCACCTCCTCACGCCTCCGGTCACCGATCCGAAGAAGGCCGCCAACGCCCTGCACTGGGCGGTCAAGGAGATGGAGCGCCGCTACGACGTCCTGTCGGCGTGCGGCTTCCGCGACATCACGGGCTACAACGCCGCCTTCGACCGGGGCGACCTCGAGGCTCCGTTGGGTGCCACCGACGACGAGGGCGAGCCCACCCGGTACGAGCGGATGCGGTTCATCCTGATCGTGGTCGACGAGCTCTCCGATCTCATGATGGTCGCCGCCCGCGACGTCGAGGACTCGATCTGCCGGATCGCACAGATGGCACGAGCGGTCGGCATTCACCTGGTGATCGCCACCCAGCGGCCGTCGGTCAACGTGATCACGGGCGTCATCAAGGCCAACATCCCGGCGCGGCTGGCGTTCGCCGTGTCGAGCCTCGCCGACAGCCGCGTCATCCTCGACCAGCAGGGAGCCGAACGCCTGGTCGGCAAGGGCGACATGCTCCTGCTCGGCCCCAGTTCCAGCACGGCCCAGCGCATCCAGGGTGCCTGGGTGGGGGAGGACGAGGTCCGGCAGATCGTGCAGGCGTGGCGCAAGCAGGCCAAGGCCGTGGAGGCGGGCGACGATGGCGAAGAGGTCACCGACGAGACCCCGGTGGTCGACAGCACGGCCGCCGGCGGCTTCGTGGGGGAGGGCGACGGTCGGTCGACTGCCCCCGCCGCACCCGCTGGTCCCATCGACATCACCGCCGAGCACCAGCGTCCGACCGGTGGTTCACCCGACGATGATGAACTGCTCGAGGAGGCCCGACGGCTGGTCGTGTCGAGCGGGCTCGGCTCCACGTCGATGTTGCAGCGCAAGCTCCGGGTCGGGTTCGCCAGGGCGGGCCGGCTGATGGACCTGCTCGAGGAGGCCGGCGTGGTTGGTCCCTCCACCGGCTCCAAGCCCCGTGAGGTGCTCGTTGACGCCGAAGGGCTCGACAACCTCTCCGAACAGGGCTTCTAGGCCGGAGTTCGCACGGTCTGCTGCATAGGGTGCATTAAGTGCGATCTATGCAGTAGTTGGTTCCCTATTCGGCTACGTTGGTAGCAGGTATCCGGCCGTCGTTGTGAGGAGCAGGTAGATGCGGCTCAATGTTGCTGCACGACTGAGGACTGTCACCGAGGGGCAACATGGGTACTTCACCCGTGCCCAGGCCCAGGCAGGGGGTGTTGCGGGCTTCGAACTCGACCGCGCTGTTGCCTACGACCAGATAGTCCGCCTCGATCACGGGGTGTACCGCATCGTGGGAGCGGGCGTCGATCTCCACGCGGAACTGCGGGTGGCCTGGCTGCGTCTCACCCCCGCTCGAGGCGCACGTGAGCGAACCCGTTCGCCGACGCTGTGGGTGTCCCACCGTTCGGCCTCCAGGATCCTCGGACTGGGCGACTACCTTGCCGACCACCACGAGTTCATCTCGATCCGACGGCTCCAGCCGCGCTTCGAGGTCGGGGTCCATGTCCGCAGTGGTGGTCTGAGCCGGCACGAATGGGTCGTACGCGATGGATTTGCCGTCACGTCACCGTCGCGGACACTGGCAGACCTTGTCCGGCAGGAGGGCGATCTCGGTCACCTCGGCCGGTTCGCCTCTGATGCCCTGGCAACGGGCGTTGCAACACCAGACCAACTACAGGAAGCGATGGGACGACATCTCGAACTGGATGCGATTCTCGAAATGGCCATGAAGTAGCGGTGGACAGTCGCGAGGAGGGGCAACACGAGGTACTCGTCATGCAGCCAGCGCCTCCTACGGGCCCCGGACTCCCGTACGCGACGCCCCAGTCCTTCGATGCCGCCATCAAGGATCTGATCGCCAGTGCAGCGCAGGACTCAGCACACTCGATTGCCGAGCTCCGTCGACAGTTCGCCTACGACCGGCTGCTCACCCGGGTCTTCACCCTCCAGCCGCAGCACTGGGTCCTCAAGGGTGGGGCCTGCCTTCTGGCCCGCATTCCCGGTCACGCCCGTCACAGTCAGGACATCGATCTGTACTTCCAGCGTGAGGTTGACAGGGCAGGGGCGGACCTGACGGAGGCGGCTGACGCCGACCTTGGCGATTTCTTCACCTTCGATGTCGAACAGGCGCGAGATCTCGTCGGTCCCAATGCGGGGGCTCGCTTCAGGATCACCGACTATCTGGGACCCAAGGTGTTTGTCGGCTTCGGTGCCGACGTCGTGGTTGCGACCAACATGACCGGCACTCCAGATGTCCTGCCCGGCCTCTGTTCGATCCAGGTCGACGGACTCCCCACTGCCGCTTATCGGACCTATCCGGTCGTCGTCCACATCGCGGACAAACACGCTGCGATGCTCGACACCTACGGAGGCCGGGCAAGCAGCCGTTACCGCGATCTCGTCGACCTCGTGCTGCTCGCCACGACCCAACGCCCGACCGCTGCCGGCCTGCATTTCGCACTGCTCTCCGAGTACCGCCATCGGGCCATCGCCGTGCCGAGCGAGGTCACGTTGCCCTCGACCGCATGGTTGGCCGGCTACGAGATCGAGGCAGCACGCGTACCGGCGCCATTTCACACCTCGGTCGATGAAGCCCTTGCCATCGTCAAGGATCTCATCGAACCGATCCTTGCTGGTCGGGTGTCCGGCGCCTGGGACCCCGAAGCCCTGGGCTGGGTCGACGGCTGACACGGGCTCGGGTGTTGGCGGTCCAGCGGCGCCGGCCGTGGGTCGCCGCGGTGTTCCACCGAAGTGACTGTGTGTGGTTGCTTCAACTGGCACCACGACGGCCGGTAGCGTCGGGGCGTGGTTCAGAACCTGATTGTCCTAGCGCTCGGCGTGGCCGGGTTGACGGTCGCCGCCGACCGGTTCGTGGTCGGGGCGGCGCAGGTGGCCGCCCGGATGCGGGTCTCGACGGTGGTGACCGGCGCCCTCATCATCGGCTTCGGCACGAGCGCTCCCGAGCTGGTCGTCTCTACCCTGGCGGCGCTGACCGAGGGGGCCGAGGGCACGTCCCTGGCGATGGGCAACATCGTCGGCTCGAACATCGCCAACCTCACGCTCGTGCTGGCCATCCCGGTGCTCGCGTTCGGGCACGTGGAGATCGAGACGGGGGTCAAGCGTCAGGCCGGGATCTCCGCAGCTGGGGTCATGGTCTTCGCCTTCCTGCTCTGGCGCATGGATCCCTCAGCCTGGTGGGGGCTGCTGCTGCTGGTGCTGACGTTGGCTGCCTTCAGGGCCGTCATTTGGTTCGGCGAGCGGTTCGGCGGCGTGCCACCGCCCGACACCTCCGAGGGACCGGGGCCCTGGATCTGGACGGTGGTCGGGCTGGTCGGGACGGTCGGCTTCGCCTATCTGGTGGTCTGGTCGGCGACGTCGATCGCCGACGACCTGGGCTGGACCGGGGGCTTCGTGGGGTTCGCCCTGGTGGCGGTGGGAACGTCGCTGCCCGAACTGGTCACGGCGCTGGCTGCGGCGCGCCGCAGGGAGTCAGGTCTGATCATCGGCAACCTGCTGGGGTCCAACCTCTTCAACAGCCTCATGGTCGGGGCGGCGGTGTTCTTCGCCAACGGCGCAACCCCGTTCGACGAGGCATCGAGACTGCCCGACGTGGCGTTGCTCGTCATGGTCCTCGTGTCCACGGTGGTCATCTTGTTCATGAAGACCGGAAAGCGGATCGAGAAGTGGGAGGCCGTCGTGCTGGTTGCTGTCTACGTCGGTGTTCTCGGCTGGATGGCCGCCAACTTCGCCACGGTCTGAGCGTCGAACCGGGTGGTCCGGCGCCGTGCCCGTAGCCTGAACCGATCATGGGCGCCGGGACCTACCACCTCGTCACGCTGGGCTGTCCGAAGAATCAGGTCGATTCGGACAAGCTCGAGGGCGTGTTTGCCGCCGACGGCCTGTCGCCGGTCGGTGAGGCGGCCGACGCCGACCTGATCGTGGTCAACACCTGCGCCTTCATCGACGAGGCCCGCAAGGAGTCGATCGACACCGTGTTGGCGCTGGCCGACGAACGCCGGGAGGGTGCCCGGCTGGTGGTCACGGGTTGTCTGGCCGAGCGCTATGGCGATGAGCTCGATGCCGCCCTTCCTGAGGTCGATCGGGTGGCCGGGTTCGGCGTGCCGGTCACGCTGGGCCGGCGTCCGGAGGCCGATGAGCCGCCGATCCCGTCGTTCGACCTGCTGAACCTGCCCCGGCCGAAGTCGAGTCGCCCGTGGGCGTACGTGAAGGTGGCCGAGGGCTGCGACCGTTCGTGCGGCTTCTGCGCCATCCCGAGCTTCCGGGGTCCGCAGCGCAGCCGGTCGGTGGGGTCGATCCTCGAGGAGGTCGATGCGCTCGAAGTGCGCGAGATCGTGCTGGTGGCCCAGGACCTGGCGTCGTTCGGCCGCGACCAGGGCGTGGGCGAGCGGGCCATCGTGCCCCTCATGGAGCAGGTGGCCGAGCGGGTCGACCGGGTGCGGCTGCTCTACCTGTATCCGTCGGACCTGACCGACGGGCTGATCGATGCTGTGCTGGCCACCGGCGTCCCGTACTTCGACCTGTCGCTCCAGCACGTGTCCCGTCCGCTGCTGCGCCGGATGCGCCGGTGGGGCGACGGCGACCGCTTCCGGGAGCGCATCGACCGGATCCGAGGTGCCGAGCCGGGGGCGGTGTTCCGCTCGAACTTCATCGTCGGCTACCCGGGCGAGACCGAGGAGGACCACGATGCCCTGCTGGCGTTCGTGGCGGAGGTCGGGGTCGACTGGTGCGGGTTCTTCGCCTACAGCGAGGAGGTCGGCACCTACGCCGCCGGTCTCGACGGTGCCGTCCCGAAGGGACTGGTCGCCGAGCGGCTGTCCGAGCTGGGCGAGCTCCAGGACGGCATCACCTCGCGCCGGCGCGACGATCTCATCGGCAGCGAGGTCGAGGTGCTCGTGGACGAGCCCGGGGTGGGGCGTACATGGCGCGAGGCCCCCGAGATCGACGGCATCGTCGTGGTGCCGACCGACCTTCCTGTGGGAGGCTTCAGCACGGTGACCGTGACCGGGGCACTGGGTCCCGACCTGGAGGCGGCGTGAACCTGACCAAGCACTTCGCAACGGTGGTGAGCCCGGCCAACCTGGTGACGTTGCTGCGCCTGCTGCTGTCGCCGTTCCTGTTCGCCATGGTGTTGGCGGCCGAGGACCGGGGCGGCGTGTCGTGGGGGGCGTTCCTGCTGGGCGCTGTGCTGGCCGCCTCCGATCTGGCCGACGGGATGCTCGCCCGCCGCCGGGGCACTGTGAGCCGCTGGGGGGCGTTCCTCGACCCGTTCGCCGACAAGGTCGTCGTGATCGGGGTGGGGGTGTGCCTCGTGATGGTCGACCGCTACGGCTGGCTGCCGGTGGCGCTGCTGACCGTGCGCGAGGTCGGGATCACGATCTACCGGCTGTGGTTCGTGCGGCGGGGGCTCGCCGTGCCGGCCCGCAAGTCGGCCAAGTGGAAGACCACCGTGCAGGGGGTGGCGATGCTGCTCGCCGTTGTGCCGCCGCTCGAGGACGCCGACCTGCTGGTCGAGGTAGCGCTGTGGGTGGCCGTGGCGTTCACGCTGGTCACCGGTGCCCAGTACCTCGCCGACGGCAGCCGCGCCACCAGCACCACCGGCGCCTGAGTCGCCGGTCCCTGGAGCCATCGTGCGTTGTGAGGTCGTCGCCGTCGGGACGGAGTTGCTGCTGGGGCAGATCGTCGACACTAACTCGGCGTGGATCGGCGAACGGTTGGCCCTGGCCGGCATCGACTGCCATCGGCACACGGCCGTGGGCGACAACCGTGAGCGCATGCTGGCGGCGTTCCACGAGGCGCTCGGGCGCTCCGACGCCGTGATCGTGACCGGGGGGCTGGGCCCCACGCAGGACGACATCACCCGGGAGGTCGTGGCCGAGGTCATGGGCGTCGAGATGGTGCGCGATCCGGAGATCGTGGCGGCCATCGAGTCCCGGTTCTCGGGGCGTGGCAGGGAGATGCCGGCCAACAACCTGCGCCAGGCGGATGTGCCCGTGGGGGCGACGGCCATCCCCGAGATGCCGGGGACCGCACCGGGCCTGGTGTGCCCGATCGGCGACCCGGTCGGGGGAAAGGTGCTCTATGCGGTGCCTGGCGTGCCGTGGGAGATGAAGGCCATGCTCGAGGGCACGGTGCTTCCCGACCTGCGTCGCCGGGCCGGCAGCGACGCTGTCATCCGCTCGCGGGTCCTGCGCACGTGGGGCCGCTCGGAGTCGGGGCTGGCCGAGGTGCTGGCCGACGAGATCGACCGCCTCGACGCCGAGGGCGGCCCCACGCTGGCGTTCCTCGCCAGCGGCATGGAGGGCCTCAAGGTCCGCATCACCGCCAAGGGTGCCGACGAGGACGAGGTGGCGGCGGTCCTCGCCGACGAGGAGGCCCGGGTGCGGGAGATCGTCGGGCCGATCGTGTTCGGGGTCGACGACCAGAACATGGAGTCGGTGGTGCTCGACGAGCTGGTGGCCCAGGGCCTTACCCTCGCCACGGCCGAGTCGCTCACCGGCGGGATGATCGGCACCCGGCTCACCGACATCCCCGGCGCCAGTCGGGCCTTCCTGGGCTCGATCGTCGCCTACGACGGTGATGTGAAGCGTGGGCTGTTGGGCGTGCCGGAGGGGCCGGTGGTGAGCGAGGCGGCCGTGGTCGCCATGGCGGAGGGGGCGTGCCGGGTACTCGGCGCCGACGTGTCCGTCGCAGTCACCGGCGTGGCCGGACCCGACCCGCAGGAAGGCGAGAAGCCGGGCACGGTCTGGATGGCCACCAGCGTCGACGGCGTGGTCGAGGCGACGAGGATCGTGTTCCCGTTCGACCGCACCCTGACCCGCCAGTTCACGGTGATCACGGTGCTGGACCTGCTCCGCCAACGCCTGCTGTCCCGCCGGGGGGCTTAGGGCACCGGGAGGCCTGAGCATCGTGCGGTTGTTCGTGGCGGTTTGGCCGTCGGACGAGGTTGCTGCGGCGTTGGCGGCGCTGCCGCGGCCCGAGGCGCCGGGGCTGCGCTGGACCCGGCCCGACCAGTGGCACGTGACGCTGCGGTTCCTGGGCGAGGCCGACCCCGACGAGGCGGCAGGGGCGCTCGAAGGACTGGTTGCCGAATCGGCCGTCGCCGAACTGGGCCCGGTGACGCGGCTGTTGGGGAATCGGATCGTGATGGTGCCGGTGGCCGGGCTGGACGACCTTGCGTCGGCCGTGGTCGCTGCGACGGCGGAGGTGGGGGAGCCCCCCGAGGACCGGGCGTTCGTCGGGCACCTCACGCTGGCGAGGGCGAAGGAACCGGTGCCGCCGGGAACGGTCGGCACGCCGATCGTCGGGACGTTCCCCGTGGAGCAGGTGTGCCTGGTGCGCAGCCGCACCCTGCCCGAGGGCGCCGCCTACGAGACCATGGAGCGATTCAGCCTCGGATGATCAGGCGTCGCGGGGGTCGAGGGTGAGGCACGCCGAGTTCATGCAGTAGCGCCGGCCGGTGGGCTGGGGGCCGTCGGGGAACACGTGGCCCAGGTGGGCGCTGCACGAGGTGCAGGTGACCTCGGTGCGGACCATGCCACGGCTCGTGTCCTGGTGGTTGTCGACCAGCCCCTCGGCGACCGGCTCCCAGAAGCTGGGCCAACCGGTGCCCGAGTCGTATTTGGTGTCGCTGTCGAACAGGGCCACGCCGCACGCCACGCAACGGTACGTGCCGGCCTGCTTCTCGTCCCAGTACTCGCCGGTGAAGGCCTGCTCGGTGCCGGCCTCCTGGGTGCAGTGGTACTGCATGGGGGAGAGGCGCCGGCGCAGTTGTTCGTCGGTTTCGGGGGCGGCATCTGGTCGGTCCATGGCCCGGACGGTACCGGATCGTCGGAAATGCTTGCATCGAACGTCTGTTCGCACTTACACTGTTGTCATTCGGGTTGCCGGAGGGCATGCCCGGACCCACTGTCACACCCCCTTCGTAGGGTCATCCCCAATCGATCAGACAGATCCAACACGAACACAGCACCGGGCAGATCCCGGCGAAGAGGAACGGAGCACACGATGAGCAAGGTCCGCAAGAACACCGGGGCGGCCCCCGTCACCAACGTCGACGGCGAGGGCCGGGGCAAGGCCCTCGACCTGGCGTTGTCCCAGATCGAGAAGCAGTTCGGCACCGGCGCCGTCATGAAGATGGGCGACAAGGCCTCGCTGGCCATCGCGACCGTCTCCACCGGGGCGCTGGCCCTGGACATGGCGCTCGGCATCGGCGGCCTGCCCCGCGGCCGGGTGGTCGAGATCTTCGGCCCCGAGGGGTCGGGCAAGACCACGCTCGCCATCCACGTCGTGGCCGAGGCGCAGCGCGCCGGTGGCATCTGCGCCTACATCGACGCCGAGCACGCCATGGACCCGATCTACGCCAGGGCCATCGGCGTCGATGTCGACGAGCTCCTGATCTCCCAGCCCGACACCGGTGAGCAGGCCCTCGAGATCACCGACATGCTCATCCGCTCCGGGGCGCTCGACGTGGTCGTCATCGACTCCGTGGCGGCCCTCACCCCACGGGCCGAGATCGAGGGCGAGATGGGCGACGCCCACGTGGGCCTCCAGGCACGGCTCATGTCGCAGGCCCTGCGCAAGCTCACCGCCAACCTCAGCAAGTCCCAGACCATCCTTATCTTCATCAACCAGCTGCGAGAGAAGATCGGCGTGATGTTCGGCTCCCCCGAGACCACGCCGGGCGGCCGGGCGCTCAAGTTCTACTCGTCGGTCCGGCTCGACATCCGACGCATCGAGGCCATCAAGGACGGCGTCGAGATGGTCGGCAACCGCACCCGGGTCAAGGTCGTCAAGAACAAGTGCGCCCCGCCGTTCCGACAGGCCGAGTTCGACATCATGTACGGCAAGGGCATCAGCCGCGAGGGCTCGGTGCTCGACCTGGCCGTCGATCTGGGCGTCGTCAACAAGTCGGGTGCCTGGTACACGTACGGTGGCGAGCAGCTCGGCCAGGGCCGCGAGAACTCCAAGAAGTTCCTCGCCGAGAGCCCCGAGTTGATGGTCGAGATCAGCGACCGGATCTGGAGCGAGGTCGCCCCCGCCGAGCCCGATCTCCCCGAGGTCCCGGCAGTCGACGAGGCCACCGGCGAGATCGTCGACGACGCCTCCGGCAACGGCGCCGCTTCGGCAAACGGCATCTCCGGCAACGGCGCCGCTTCGGCAAACGGCATCTCCGACAACGGCGCCGCTTCGGCAAACGGCGCCTCTGGCAACGGCGCCGCTTCGGCAAACGGCATCTCCGACAACGGCATCTCCGACAACGGCATCTCCGACAACGGCGCCTTCAGCGAGGCCGACGAACTGCCCATCAGCCTCGACAGCTGAGGTCCACCGGCCGGCGCCCGCTGCGGCGGGTTGCCGGACCGTCACAGGGTGGCCTGGCCATCACCAGGTGTTTCGCAACACGGCCCCGTGGCCCGGCCGTAGCCTGTTCCGCGTGACCGCCACGCACCCGGACGCAGCCCTTCCCGCCGACGGCGTCCCCGCCGACCGCGCCCGCACCTATGCGGTGCGGACCTACGGGTGCCAGATGAACGTGCACGACAGCGAGCGCATCGCCGGCCTGCTCGAGGCCGACGGGATGGTCGAGGCTGCCTCGGAGGCGGAGGCCGACGTCATCGTGCTCAACACCTGTTGCATCCGGGAGAACGCCGACAACAAGCTCTACGGCGCCCTGGGCAACCTCAAGGCGCTCAAGGACCAACGGCCGGACCTGCAGGTCGCCGTGGCCGGCTGCCTCGCCCAGAAGGACCGCGAGCTCATCCAGCAGCGGGCCGCACACGTCGACGTCGTGTTCGGCACCCACAACGTGCACCGTGCCGGCGAGTTGCTGGCGCACGCCCGACGGCACGGACCCGTCATGGAGATCCTCGAGGAGACCGTGCGCGGCGACGCCGACGCCTTCCCGTCGGCACTGCCGGCGAAGCGCGACGTCGACCACAGCGCCTGGGTCACCATTCAGATCGGCTGCGACAACTCGTGTGCGTTCTGCATCGTCCCCGCCGTGCGGGGTCCCGAGATCAGCCGCCCGTTCGGCGAGTTGGTCGCCGAGGTCGAGGGCCTGTCCGCCGACGGGGTCACCGAGGTCACGCTGCTGGGCCAGAACGTCAACTCCTATGGTCGTGACCTCACCACCAGGCTGCGGACGATCGAGGCCGGTCCGGCCGATGCCTTCGAGGTCGGCGATCGCTGGGTCGTCGAGGGACGCCGTCGCCCCCGGCCCCTGTTCGCCGACCTCCTGCGCGAGGTGGGGGCCGTCGATGGCATCCGCCGGGTGCGCTACACCAGCCCGCACCCCAAGGACCTGCGGCCCGAGACCATCGCCGCCATGGCCGAGACGCCGTCGGTCTGCGAGCACCTGCACCTGCCGCTCCAGTCGGGTAGCGACCGGGTGCTGGCCGCCATGCACCGCGGCTACACCGCCGAGCGCTACCTCGAGCGCCTGGCCGCCGCCAGGGCCGGTATCCACGACCTGGCCGTCTCGACCGACATCATCGTGGGCTTCCCCGGTGAGACCGATGCCGACTTCGAGGCGACGCTCGAGGTGGTCGCCGAGGCCGGGTACGACTCGGCATTCGCCTTCGTGTTCTCGCCCCGTCCGGGCACCGAGGCCGCCGACCGAACCGACGAGTTCGTCGACCACTCCGTGTGCGTGGAGCGTTTCGAGCGGCTCCTGCGGGTCCTGCGCCGGTCGTCCGTGCTTCGCCACGAGGCCCGCATCGGGTGCACCGAAGAGGTCCTGATCGAGGGGCCGTCCAAGCGGGAGCCCGACCAGGTCACCGGCCGCACCCGGCAGAACAAGCTGGTGCACCTGCCGGCCGCCGAGGGCCTGCGCGCCGGGGCCTACGTCGACGCCCGGATCACGGCCGCCGGGACCCACTACCTGTTCGGCGAGGTCCTCGAGGTCACGGCAGCGCCGCGCCACCGTCGCCGGATCCCCGTCGCATCGGTCTGAAAGCGGACCGAAGGGCGGTGCCAGACCACGCCAACGGACACCTGGTCCTGATCGGCACCACCGCCTCGGGCAAGTCGGCGCTTGCACTCGAGGTCGCCCGCCAGCGTCCGGGTGTCGAGATCGTGTCGGTGGACTCCATGGCCCTGTACCGGGGCATGGACACCGGCACGGCCACGCCGGACGCCGCAGTGCGGGCCGAGGTACCCCACCACCTCCTCGACGTGGCCGACCCCTCCGAGGAGTACACGGTCTCGATGTTCCAGGCCGCAGCCCAGGCGACCCTCGAGGACATCTCGGGGCGGGGACGTCGGGCGGTCCTCGTGGGAGGCACCGGGCTCCACGTCCGGTCGGTGGTCGACGACCTCGAGATCCCAGGTCGCTACGAGGATGTCCGGGCCGAACTCGAGGCTGAGCCCGACACCGTCGCCCTCCACCGACGGCTCTCCGATTCGGATCCGGTGGCGGCAGGCCGGATGGAACCGACGAACAGACGCCGGGTGCTGCGGGCCCTCGAGGTCACGCTCGGCGCCGGGCGACCGTTTTCGTCCTTCGGGCCCGGCCTCGACCGCTATCCGGAGACGCCGTTCACCCAGGTCGGACTGCGGATGCAGCGCGACCTGCTGGACCGGCGCATCGCCGACCGGTTCGCCCGGATGATGGACGAGGGGTTCCTCGACGAGGTGGCCGGCCTCCTGGCCCGGCCGTCCGGGCTCTCGCACACCGCCGCCCAGGCTCTCGGCTACCGGGAACTGGCGGCGCACCTGCGTGGCGAGTGCACCCTGGACGAGGCGGTGGACGAGGCGGTGGCGGGCACGCGCCGGTTCGCCCGTCGGCAGCAGCGGTGGTTCCGGCGGGATCCACGGATCACCTGGCTCGATGTCGACGACGACCCGTCGGCAGCTCTCGACGACATCCTCGCTGCGTTCGACGCCTGCGCACCGTGAGCACCTCGGAACCGGGCGTGGCGGCGGGTCGCCGGTGGGCGAGAATGGCACCGTGCGCCTGACCCACCACCACGGCCTCGGCAACGACTTCCTCGTCGCGCTCGTCGACGAGGTGCCGAACGACGCCGCCGACCTGGCCCGGCGCCTCTGCGACCGCGACCACGGCATCGGCGCCGACGGCCTCGTGTTCGGCACGCCATGGGACGGCACCTCCGAGGGGCTCACCTTCACTCTGGTGAACAGCGACGGCGGGCTCGCCGAGGTGAGCGGCAACGGCCTGATCTGCTTCGGGCAGGCCGTCGCACGCTCGACGGGCACCACCGACCTCGACCTGACCGTCGCCACACCGGCCGGCCCCCGACGGATCGTCGTCGCCGGCGGCCCCGACGACACCGAGGTCTCCGCCACCGTCGATATGGGTTGCGCCGGGCCCGGACCCGACACCGACGGCCTGGCCATCGACCTCGGGGGCCCGACGTCGGGCCGCAGCGGAACGGTCGACATGGGGAACCCGCACCTGGTCATCGAGGTCGACGACGTCGACGCCGTCGACCTCGAAACAGCGGGTCCGGCCATCGAGGGGTTCTTCGGGCCGGTGGGGTGCAATGTCCACCTTGTGCAGGTGCTCGACAGGTCCACGATCCGGCTCCGACCATGGGAGCGCGGTGCCGGCCTCACCGAGGCCTGCGGCAGCGGTGCCTGCGCCGCCACCCATCTGGCGCATGCATGGGGGCTCGTCGGCACCGAGGTCGAGGTCCGCATGCCCGGTGGCTCGGCGGCCGTCACCCTTGGCGACTCCATCCGTCTGGCCGGCCCGGCCGTCCACACTGGCGATCACGAGGTCGCCCATGGGTGACGACCGCGATGACGACCTGATCGAGGAACCGCTCGAGGCCGACGAGGCGGCTCCCGACGAGGAGTCGCACCGTGGGGCATTCGGCGAGTTCGGTGGCGAGAGCCGGGGCCTCATCGACCGGGCCTTCCGGGAGCGCATCGTGCTGGCCGGCGTGGTGCTTGGCCGCGACGACCCCGAGCAGGTCGACGCATCCATGGACGAACTGGCCCGCCTGGTCGACACGGCCGGCGCCGACCCCGTGGCCCGGGTGCTCCAACGGCGGGACGCCCCCGACATCGCCACCTATGTCGGAAGCGGCAAGGCCGCCGAGATCCGCGATATCTCCGAGCACCACGACGCCGACACCGTCGTGTTCGACAACGAGCTCACGCCGGCCCAGCAGGGCAACCTGGAGGCGATCCTGAAGCGGTCGGCGCTCGACCGCACCGCCGTGATCCTCGACATCTTCGCCCAGAACGCCAGCAGCCTGGCAGGCCGCACCCAGGTCGAGTTGGCGCAACTGCGCTACCGCCTGCCCCGCCTGCGGCGCTCGGGCCGCACGTTCAGCCAGCAGGCAGGCGGCATCGGCACCCGTGGCCCCGGCGAGACCCAGCTCGAGGTCGACCGGCGCCGCCTCATGCGCCGGATCCGCAAGCTCGAACAGGACCTCGTGCGCATCCGGCAGAACCGTGCCACCCAGTCGAAGAGGCGTCGGCGCACCAGCAACCGGTCGGTCGCCATCGTCGGCTACACGAACGCCGGAAAGTCGACGCTCCTGAACCGCATGACCGACGCCGGCGTGCTGGTCGAGGACCGGCTCTTCGCCACGCTCGACGCCACCACGCGCCGCCTGGACCTGCCAGGGGGCGAGGCCGTCTACCTGACCGACACGGTCGGGTTCGTCCGCAAGCTGCCCCACCAGCTGGTCGAGGCTTTCCGGACCACTTTGGACGTCGTCATCGACGCTGACCTGTTGGTCCACGTCGTGGATTCGTCCGCCGTCGACCCGTTCGGCGACATCGACGCAGTGCGGACGGTCCTCCGGGAGATCGACGCCGACGGCGTACCCGAGCTCTATGTCTTCAACAAGGCCGACACCAATCCCGTGACCGCCGCCCGCCTGGCGGCCCGCGAGGACGATGCCGTGGCGGTCTCGGCGGTGACCGGCGAGGGGATCGACGAGCTCCTGTCCGCCATCGGACGGCGTCTGCGGGCCTCCACGAGTGTCGTGTCGCTGGTGGTGCCGTTCGACCGGGGCGATGCGCTGGCCATGGCCCACCGCGAGGGAGAGGTGCTCGACGAGTCGTCGGACGAGGACGGTTGGCGCCTGCGGGTGCGTCTGGACGAGGGTTCGGTGGGACGGCTCGCCGAGTTCGTCGCAGGAGACAGTGGGGAGACCGTTCGATGAGTTCGACGATTCCGAGGGGCGCCGGCGGATTCGTGCCGCCGCCGTTTCCCTACGACCTGCTCGACGGGTTCCGTGCCGTCGCTGCCGCCCTCCCCGGCGGTGCCGTCGACCTGTCCATCGGCACGCCGTGCGACCCGGTACCTGACGTCGTCGCCGAGGCGCTGGGAGCAGCCACGGACCCGGCCCGCCCCTACCCGCCGTCGGTCGGGAGCGCCGACCTGCTGGCCGCCGTCTGTGGCTGGTTCGACCGGCGACTCGGCGTGGCCCTCGAGCCGGCACAGGTGGGCGCATGCATCGGGTCCAAGGAGCTGGTGGCCGGCCTGCCCCAGGTGCTGCGGCTCCGTGACCCGTCCCGCGACACGGTGCTCTATCCGGCCATCGCCTATCCGTCGTATGCCATGGGCGCCGAGCTGGCCGGCTGCCGGGCCGTTCCGGTGCCCGTCGACGCCGAGTGGCGACTTGACCTGTCGGCGATCGACGAGGCCGATGCCGGGCGGGCCCTCTGCCTCTGGGTCAACACCCCGGGCAATCCGGCGGGTGCCCTCGACGACCTCGGTGCAGCGGCGGCGTGGGGGAGGGAACGTGGCGTGCCGGTCCTGAGCGACGAGTGCTACGTCGAGTTCACGTGGGAAGGCCCGTCCCGTTCGATGCTCCAGCACGGCTCCGAGGGGGTCCTCGCGGTGCACTCGCTGTCCAAGCGTTCGAACCTGGCCGGGTTGCGTGTGGGGTACTACGCGGGCGACGCCGAGCTCGTCCACTACCTGCGTGAGATCCGCAAGCACCAGGGCTTCATGATCCCCGGCCCGGCGCAGGCCGCCGGGGCGGCGGCACTCGCCGACCAGGTCCACGTCGAGGCCCAGGCGGCCCGCTACCACGGGCGCCTGGAGCTGCTCGTGGAGATCCTGCACGGCCTGGGCATCGAGGCGACCATGCCGCAGGGCGGCTTCTACCTCTGGGTGGCGGCACCGGGCGGCGACGCCTGGGGCCTCATCGCACGCCTGGCCGAGTCGCTGGGGATCGTCGTGAGTCCTGGCGAGTTCTACGGCCCGGACGGCGCCGGCCATGTCCGCATCGCCGCCGTGGCGACCGACGACCGGCTCGAGATCGTCGCCGAGCGCGCCGCCCGGCTCTGACGCCGGACGCGCTCCGGCAATGCAGCCCGATGGCCGGAGAGCCGGTCGGTAGCCTGTCGGGCATGTCCGACCTGCAGACCCGCATCGAAGAGCTCTGGGCGAACCGGGAGTCCCTGGACCCCGACGACGCCGACGCCAACGCCGCTATCCACGAGGCGATCGAACTGCTCGACCGGGGCGAAGCCCGCGTGGCCGAACCCGGACCCGACGGCGTGGTCGTCAACGAGTGGCTCAAGTTGGCCATCCTGCTGCTGTTCAAGCAGGCGAAGATGGTGACCAGCGAGGTCGGACCGTTCGAGTTCGTCGACAAGATCCCGCTCAAGCGCGACTTCGCCGCCCGCGGTGTGCGGGTGCTGCCCGGCGCCATGGCCCGCTGGGGCAGCTTCCAGGGTTCCGGTGTCGTGCTGATGCCGAGCTTCGTCAACATCGGCGCCTACGTGGGCGCCGGCACCATGGTCGACACCTGGGCGACGGTGGGCTCGTGCGCCCAGATCGGCCGCAACGTGCACCTCTCGGGCGGCGTCGGCATCGGTGGCGTGCTCGAACCACCCAACGCCACCCCCGTGATCGTGGGCGACGAGTGCCTGATCGGCAGCCGCTGCATCGTGGCCGAGGGTGCCCGTGTCGGCGACGGCGTGGTGTTGGGTGCGGGTGCCGTCCTCACCGGTTCGATCCCGGTCATCGACGCCCAGACCGGCGACGAACTGGGTCGTGGCGAGATTCCACCGTGGTGCGTTGCCGTGCAGGCCACCCGTCCGAGGTCGTTCCCCGGTGGCGAGTTCGGGCTGTCGTGCGTGCTGGTGCTGCGACGCCTCGAGGAGGGTGAGCGCCACGACAAGTCGGCGCTCAACGACATCCTGCGCACCCACGGCGTCTCCACCTGAGTGCCCGGGCACCCACGCTCACCATGACCGACCTCCTGGCCCTGACCGCCACCCTGGTCGACATCCCGTCGGTCAGCTTCGACGAGGCCGCCCTCGTGGCGCACCTCGAGGCCGAGTTGCGCGCCGTGCCGGGCCTGACCGTCGACCGGATCGGCGACAACCTCGTCGCCAGGACCAACCTCGGGCGGCCCCACCGGCTGATCCTGGCCGGACACACCGACACCGTTCCGGGGGCCGCCGGAGCGGGCCGGCCGCTCGCCCGGCTCGACGGTGACACCCTGTGGGGGTTGGGCTCGGCCGACATGAAGGGCGGCCTGGCCGTCATGCTCGAACTGGCACGCAGCGTCCCGGAGCCGGCGGTGGACGTGACGTGGGTGTTCTACGCCCGCGAGGAGGTCGCCCGTGAGCACAGCGGCCTGTCGGAGCTGTTCGCCGAGGCTCCCGACCTGCTGGCCGGCGATGTGGCGATCCTCGGCGAGCCGACGGCCGGTGCCATCGAAGCGGGTTGTCAGGGCACGATGCGGTTCGAGGTCCGCCTACGGGGCGTCCGGTCACACACGGCGCGGCCGTGGATGGGTCGCAACGCCATCCACCGGGCCGGGGGGCTCCTGATGGCGCTCGGTGCCTACGAGCACCGGGAGCCAGAGGTCGATGGTTGCCAATACCGCGAGGCGCTCCAGGCAGTGCACATCGAGGGCGGCGTGTCGGGCAACGTGGTCCCCGACGAGGTGCTGCTGCAGGTCAACCACCGCTACGCACCCGACCGCAGCGGCGTCGAGGCGGAGGCACACGTGCGGGATGTGCTGGCACCTTTCCTCGATGACGGCGACACGGTCGAGGTCGTGGACCACGGCCCGGCGGCCGCCCCCGGACTCGGGCATCCGTTGCTGTCGGGGCTGGTGGAGCAGTCGGGGCTCGGGGTGCGGGCCAAGCTGGGGTGGACCGACGTGGCGTTCTTCGGAGAACACGGGGTGCCGGCGGTGAACTTCGGTCCGGGCGACCCGACCGTCGCCCACATGGCCGACGAGCACCTCCACCGGTCGACGCTCGAGGCGTCGTATGCGGCGCTGCGGAAGCTGCTCGAAAGAGGCGTCTGAGCGCCGATCCCCGGAGGGGAGGGGAACCGGCGCTCAGAGCCGGCGCAGGACGGTGACCACGCGGCCGAAGATCGTGACCTCGTCGGCCGGATAGCGCAGGTCCTGGTGGTCGGGGTTGGAGGGCACCAGCACGATGTGGCTGCCGTCGCGGCGGAAGTGCTTGATGGTGGCCTTCTCGTCGGGGATGCCGGCCACGACGAGGTCGCCGTCGTCGGCCGTGGGTTGGGACCGCACCACGACGAAGTCGCCGTCGAAGATCCCTTCGCCGATCATGGAGTCGCCGCGGACCCGGAGCATGAACAGTTCGCCGTCGCCGGTGAAGTCGGCGGGGAGGGGGACCGACTCCTCGATGTTTTCATGGGCGAGCACGTCGGTGCCTGCGGCGACATCGCCGACCAGCGGGACATGGCGCACCGTGCCCCGATCGACGGGTGCGCCGGAGGTCGGGTCGAAGCAGACCTCGATGGCACGAGGCTTGCTGGGATCGCGCTTGAGGTAGCCCTTGTCCTGGAGCGTGCCGAGGTGTGAGTGGACCGTGGAGGGGGAGGTGAGGCCGACCTCCTCGCCGATCTCGCGCACCGACGGCGGATAGCCCCGCTCGCGGGTGTGGCGGTCGATGAGCTCGAGGATCTGCTGCTGGCGGGGGGTGAGCGTCGTCCCGGTCATGGTGGGGCTCTCTTCCTTGGGTGGTCGGGAAGCCGGAATCTTCCGGGAACCCGGTCTCGGGGGTTGACATCGAACAGGTGTTCGATACAGTGTAGGGACATCGAACGGATGTTCGTCGCACACATGTTCCCCGAACAGACGTTCCATGTCAAGGACCCTCACACCGACAAGCGCTGTCACACCCCACAGGCAGGATGAACGCCATGACAACGACCTTCGTACCCCATACCACGGGCATCCCTGCGCTCGACCTCCGTGCCCTCGATGCCTTCCGGTTCGCCGCCGCCAGGGTGACCCCGGCCCACGTGTACCGCCGTCGCCGGCTGGTGGCCGCCCTCGTCCTGGCCACCATGGTCTTCTGCGGCACCCTCGTCGCCGGCGAGTTGGCCGGCCGGGTCACCGGCACGCCGGGTGGCTCACCGGTCGGGGCGGCCGGCGAGCCGGTCATCTACGTGGTGCAGCCCGGCGACACCCTCTGGGCCATCGCCGAGCGGCTCACCCCGGAGGGCATCGACGTGCGCCACACCGTCGACCGCCTCAGCGACTCGGCGGGCGGGTCGTTCCTCCAACCCGGCCAGCGCATCGAGCTGCCGGTCGGCGGCTGATCCCGGGCCGTCAGCAGGCCAGGTAGCGGCAGAAGACAAAGTCGTCGGCGGTCAGGACATGTGCCAGGCGAAGGTTCGTCGGTCGGGGCAGCGGCGCTCCCGCCAGCAGGCCCGTGCCGCTGCCGGCGATGAGCGGCGACACGCTCAGGCAGAGCTCGTCGATCAGCCCGGCCGAGGCGAGTTGGACCACGAGTCCCGGTCCTCCCTCGCACACCACGGTGCCCACGCCCCGGCCCTGCAGGTCGGCCAGCACGTCGGCGATGTCGAGCGAGTCGTCGGCCGTCACGACCTCGGCCACGGCGGCCAGTGCGTCCAGCCGTTCGGACGGTGCGTCGCCCGACGTGTAGACGAGCGGCGCCGGGTCGTCGGGATCCCGGTCGACGAACAACGACGCCGACGGATCCAGTCCGGCGCTGCCGGACACCACCGCCAGTCGGGGACGCACTGCCTGGCCGCGACTGGCCCGACGTTCGCCCATGTCGGCGACGGGCGTACGTGGCGGTCGGTAGCCCTCGGCTCGCACGGTCCCGGCTCCCACCAGGACCACGTCGGCGAGGCCGCGCACCACCCCCAGCAGCCGACGGTCGGCGTCGCCGCCCAGCGGGCCCGACCGCCCGTCGACGGCGGTGGCCCCGTCCACCGAGGCCACCATGTTCACGAGGACCCAGGGTCGCCCAGCGGGGGCTGGACGCTCGACATCGTGGTAGGCGGCGACCGGATCGACGTCGCCACTGTCCGAGTGGGGGAACAACTGCTGCACATCCCGACGGTAGCCGTCGGCCGCCCGCCCGGGGCTGGCGGGTGTCTGTGGACGGCTGTGGACAAACCCGGCGTCGTCCACCGTCATTTCCACAACTCTTGCCCTTTCCGTCCACAGGGGGTCGTTCGTAGGGTGGCGGCACGAATCGGGACCATCGAATCCGGTGTGGGTCACACCCGGCCCCAACGGTGATGGTGTCCCGGACCAGCGATCGAACGAAAGACGGCTTTCACGACATGACCCTCATGCCCGAACGTGGCGTCCTCGGCATCCGACGGATGTTCACCGAGGCCGGAACCCATCCCTACGACAGCATCGACTGGGAACACCGCGACGCCCGTCTGGTCGATCACCGGGACGGGTCCGTGGCGTTCGAGCAACTCGGCGTCGAGGTGCCCACGTCCTGGTCCGTCAACGCCACCAACATTCTCGCCCAGAAGTACTTCCGCGGGATGCCCGACACGCCGGAGCGGGAGTCGTCGCTGCGTCAGGTCGCCGATCGCGTGGTCGACACCATCGCCGCCTGGGGCCGGACCGACGGTTACTTCGCCGACGACGTCGAGGCCGACGCCTTCGCCGACGAACTCAAGCACCTGATCGTCACCCAGAAGGCCGCCTTCAACTCGCCGGTCTGGTTCAACATCGGCGTGCCCGACACCCCCCAGCAGGCATCGGCCTGCTTCATCCTCTCGGTCGACGACAAGATGACCTCCATCCTCAACTGGTACGTCGAGGAAGGCATCATCTTCAAGGGCGGGTCCGGTGCCGGCGTCAACCTCAGCCGCATCCGATCGTCGCGCGAGGCCCTCCGGGGTGGCGGCACGGCGAGTGGCCCGGTCAGCTTCATGCGGGGCGCCGACGCCTCTGCAGGCACCATCAAGAGCGGCGGCAAGACGCGGCGGGCCGCCAAGATGGTCGTCCTCGACGCCGACCACCCCGACGTCGAGGAGTTCATCTGGTGCAAGGCCCGCGAGGAGCACAAGCTGCGTGCACTCGAGGCCGCAGGCTTCGAGGTCGGCCTCGACGGGTCCGACGCCCATTCGATCCAGTACCAGAACGCCAACAACTCGGTCCGGGTCACCGACGAGTTCATGCAGGCCGTGGTCGACGACACCGACTGGGACCTCACCGCCCGCACCGACGGTTCGGTCATCGACACCATGCAGGCCCGCCGGCTGTTCCGCCAGGTCGCCGAGGCGGCCTGGGAGTGCGCCGACCCGGGCCTCCAGTTCGACACCACCATCAACCACTGGCACACCGCCGCCAACACCGGCCGGATCACCGCCAGCAACCCATGCTTCACCGGCGACACGAAGGTCCACACCGACAAGGGCCTGGTCCGCTTCGACGAGTTGGTAGACCGCCTCAACCGAGGCGAGGACTTCCGGGTCTGGACCCACGACGCCACGAGCGTCGATGACCCTGCCGAGGCCGTGTTCCTGTCGTCGCCTGATGCAGTGATGCTCACGGGCCTCAACCCGGTGGTTCGGCTCCAGTTCGACACCGGTCATGAGATCCGTTGCACACTCAACCACCGGTTTTTCACCGAGAACCGGGGCTGGGTCGCCGCCCACGATTTGACCGACGAGGACGACGTCCGCGTGCTCGATCGTTTCACGCCGGCGGAGGAGGCCGATCCCTACCTGCCCGTGTCCACGAATCCGGATGACTATCGCACCAAGGGTGACCACGCCCGCCCCTTGAACTTCCCTGACGAGTGGGACACCCTGTTTGCCCACTATCTGGGGTGGCTCATCGGCGACGGCTCCACGTCCGGAAAGGTCGTGGCCACGATCTACGGCTCCGCCGAGGACCAGGCCGAGATCATGCCGAGGCATCATCCCCTGATCGAGTGGATCAACGGCGACCATGCCCTGAAGGTCTCGATCCAGTCCAACGGGACCGCCCAGCTGCGCATCACCCGCCGCCCGTTCAAGCGCTTCCTCGAGGCGCTAGGGGTGGATTCCACGACGGGTGCCCACAAGGTGGTTCCGTGGGTCGTCGAGCAGGCGCTGCCCGAGTTTTCCGGCGCCTTCCTCCGCGGTCTGTTCGATGCCGACGGCTGCGTCTACCGATCCGAGACGAAGGGCTCCTACGTGGGCCTTGGCTCGATCTCGCGGGAACTGCTGGTCGGTACCCAGCGACTGCTGCAGACCTTCGGCGTCACGAGCCGCATATATTCGGTGCGCGATGCCGGGGCGTCGCATTTCACCTATGTGCGCAAGGACGGAACAGAGGCAACGTACAAGTCGAGCGCCTCGTGGGACCTGCGTATCACGGGTCGCTCCGTCGACGCCTTCGCCCAGCACATCGGTTTCGAGCTCGAGCGCAAGCGCGGTGCCCTCACCGAACTACTGGCCGACCGCACGCGGGCGGGTTACCGAACCGCCTGCACCGCCAGGCTGGTCGCCCGCATCGATGACGGCGATGAGCAGACCTACAACCTCTCCGAGCCCCGGAACCACGCCTACATCGCCAACGGCCTACTGGTCGCCAACTGCTCGGAGTATGTGCATCTCGACAATTCGGCTTGCAATCTCGCCAGCCTCAACCTGCTGTCGTTCCTGGGCGATTCCGATGGTGACACCGACGCCATCGGCGGGTTCGATGTCGAGGGGTTCCTGCACGCCGTCGAGGTCGTGTTCACGGCCCAGGAGATCCTCGTCGGCAACGCCGACTACCCGACGGAGAAGATCGCCGAGACCACCCGGGCCTTCCGGCAGTTGGGCCTCGGCTACGCCAACCTGGGCGCCCTGCTCATGGCCCTGGGCCTGCCCTACGACAGCGACGAGGGCCGGTCGGTGGCTGCGGCGATCACGTCGCTGATGACCGGCCACGCCTACCGCACCTCGGCCCGCCTGGCCGACCGCATGGGGCCGTTCTCCGGCTACGAGGCCAACCGCGAGCCGATGCTGCGGGTGCTCGACCAGCACCGCGAGGCGACCGAGCTGCTCGACGAGTCGGTGGCGCCGGTCCTCGTCGAGGCCGGGCGCGAGGCATGGTTCGAGGCATGCGCCCTGGCCCAACGGGTCGGGGTCCGCAATAGCCAGGCCACCGTGCTGGCGCCCACCGGCACCATTGGCCTCCTCATGGACTGCGACACCACCGGCATCGAGCCCGACCTGAGCCTCGTCAAGACCAAGCGTCTGGTCGGCGGGGGCACCATGTCGATCGTCAACCGGACCGTCCCCCGGGCGCTCGAACGCCTCGGCTACGACGACGAGACCACGGCGGCCATCGTCGACCACATCGACCGGAGGCACTCGGTGGCCGGGTGCGCCGAACTCCTCCCCGGGCACGCCGACGTGTTCGCCACCTCGATGGGCGACCACGCCATCCACCACATGGGCCACATCCGGATGATGGGGGCCGTCCAGCCGTTCCTGTCCGGGGCCATCTCCAAGACCTGCAACATGCCCGAAGACGTCTCGGTCGACGATGTGGAGGAGCTCTACTTCGAGTCGTGGCGCCTCGGCCTCAAGGCGGTCGCCATCTACCGGGACAACTGCAAGGTCGGCCAGCCACTCGCGACGGGCAACGAGACCACCCGTTCGCAGGCGACGGCGCTGGTCGATGCGGTCGCCGCAGGCGTTCCGGCCGAGCCGGTGCGCCGCCGGCTCCCACGCTCCCGCCGTTCACTCACCTTCGAGTTCCGGGTCGCCGATTGCAAGGGGTTCGTCACGGTCGGCGAGTACGAAGACGGCCGACCCGGCGAGATCTTCATGCGGGTCTCCAAGCAGGGCTCGACCCTGTCGGGGATCATGGACGCCTTCGCCATCTCGCTCAGCCACGGACTCCAGTACGGGGTGCCGCTGCGTGCGTTCGTCGAGGCGTTCACCGGCATGCGCTTCGAACCGGCCGGGATGACCGACGATCCCGACCTCCGGATCTCCACGAGCATCATCGACTACCTGTTCCGGCGCCTGGCGGTCGAGTACCTCACGCCGGCCGAGCGGGCCGAGCTCAACATCCTCACCACCGACGAGCGCAGCCAGCCCACGCTGCCGGGCGTCGAGGAGGCCGCCACCGAGACCCGTCAGGGCCTCGACTTGCCCCCCGATCCGCCGACGGTGCCGTCCGCCGCCCAGTTCGCCGCCCAGCTGTCGCGGGCGTCGGCCGACGCCCCTCTCTGCATGATGTGCGGCATCGCCATGCGCCGTGCCGGGTCCTGCTACGTGTGCACCGACTGCGGCGCCACCAGCGGGTGCTCGTGACGGGCGTGTCGGGCGAGGCGGGTGCCTGATGGCCAGGCTGCGGTTCTCCTACGGGACCATGGGGTCGGGCAAGAGCACGTTCGCCCTCCAGATCCACCACAACCTGGCCTCGCGCGACCTCAAGGGCCTGCTGTGCAGCCAGCTCGACCGGACCGACGGCAAGGTGTCGAGCGCACTCGGCGTCTCGGCCGATGCCGTCGAGGTGGGCCCACGCCTCGATCTCTTCGAACTGGCGCTGGCGATGGCCGAGCGCCACGGCGGCCTCGACTACGTGGTCTGCGACGAGGCGCAGTTCTACACCGCCGCCCAGGTCGGCCAACTGGCGCGGGTCGTCGACGAGCTGGGTGCTGACGTCTTCGCATTCGGCCTGCTCACCTCGTTCCAGGGGGAGCTGTTCGAGGGCACGAAGCGGCTCCTCGAGTTGGCCGACGAGTCCGCCGAGATCCAGGTGGAGGCCCGCTGCTGGTGTGGCGCCCGGGCCACCCACAACGCCCGCCTGGTCGACGGCGTGCAGGTCTACGACGGTGAGCTGTTCCTCGTCGACGACCCCGACGACCATCAGGTCACCTATGAGCTGCGCTGCCGCCGCCACTGGCTGGCTGGCGACAGCGGGGGCGCCGCCAGGGTCACGGCACACGCCGCAGCCGTCGAGGGCTGACCCCACCGGCCCCGGGCGGTTCAGGTGCGGGGCGCGCTGCGCAGGTGTCGGCTCACGTCGCCGACGAGGTCCAGCATCGAGTAGTCGCGTTCGCAGAAGCGCCACTCCTCGTCCACTCGTTCGAAGCGGTCGTGGTAGCGGCCGGCGGCCACGACCTGTAGCGGTCCGTCATCGACCTGCTGGAGCACGGTGTAGCGGCTGCGGCACGCGGCGGTGCCGGCGGCCTCGTCGATCTCGAGGATCGGGTTGGTCACGACGTGCTGCGTGCGAGGGGTGCCGTCGTCGTGGAGGATCACGATCGACCGCCAGACGTCGAGTATCCCGTCGCGGTCGACGACCACGGGGGCCTCCGGGTCGAGGATGATCCGGGCGTGGGCAAACAGGTCGGCACAGGCCTCGTGCTCGCCGGCATCGAACAGCTCGGCGTAGCGGTGGAGCAGGTTCGTGATGGCTGTGGCACTGGTCATGGGGTTTCTCCCTTAGTCGGCGGCGAGCGCCAGTGTGGCTTCCCAGAGGTCGGGCTCGAGATCGACCGCATCGGGCAGCGCCCGACCGGCGCCCGGCAGTCGGGCACCCGGTTGACCGGCGATGGAGGCGGCCAGGGACGTCAGGCTTTCGGTGAAGACGTCGCCGCTGTAGCCCGATGGGTCGATCACCACGTAGAACTGGCCGAGGTCGTGGGGCGGGCCATCGGGCGCCTTGAGCGGTGGGACGTCGATGCTGAGGCGTGATCCGGTCAGGCAGGCGGCGAGCACCTCGACCATGAGCCCGAGGCCGTAGCCCTTGTGGCCGCCGGCCGAGAGGAGCGAGCCGCCGAGTGCCGCAGCGGGATCGGTCGTCGGGTTGCCGTCGGCGTCGACGGCCCATCCCAGGGGGATCTCCTCGCCGGCAGCCGCTGCCATGGTGATCTTGCCGAGGGCGACCGCACTGGTGCTGAAGTCGAACTGGAAGGCGATCCCGCCCTCGCCGTCGGGTACTGCCATGGCGAACGGGTTGGTGCCGAGCACCGCCTGCGAGCCTCCCGGAGGCGCCACACGCGGCGTGGCGTTCGTGGTGCCGATCGCCAGCAGCCCCTCGCGGGCGAACTGCTCGGTGAAGTAGCCGAGCGCCGTGCACGTGTGGGTGTGTTCGACGGCGAGTCCGCAGATCCCGTTGTTACGGGCCGAGGCGAGGGCGTGGGGGAAGGCGGCGGCGAACGCCGACTGGGCGAACCCGAACCGACCGTCCACGCGGACGGCACCGGGGCGGTCGACCGACACGACCGGATCGACGTTCCCGTCGATGCGTCCGGTCTCGAGCTGCCGGCAGTAGCTCTCGAGGTAGTAGAGGCCGCAGATCCGGTTGCCATTGCCCTCGGCGACCCGGACGGCGTTGGCGACGTGTGCGGCGATGTCGGAGCGGCAGCCGTGGCGCACGAGCGCACGGTGCGTTGTCGACTCGATGGCGTCGAGGGTTATCCGGGTCACGTCAGCGTCCTCGCCGGCCGTGTTCAGGACGGGGTCTCGAGGACGGCGTCGAGGATCGCCTCCGAGACGAGAAACCCGTCGGCTGCGTCGCTGACGCGCTGCCAGAGCGTGCGATCGACGACGAGCCCGCCGCGCAGTGCCGCCTGCATGCGGTCGTCGGATCGAGAGGTCGTGGCAGTCGCCGGCCCGCCGTCGGCCAGGTCGAGCCTTGCCACGAGGTCGGTGCCGGTGAGCCCACCGGTGGCAGGGGCGCACCGGACGCCGCGCCGTTCGAGATCCCGCAGCGAGCGGGCGATCACGGCCAGGGGCAGGGGAGGGTCGAAGTCGATGGTGGCGGCGCCGGCCGAGCGGGCGACGACCTCTGCGGCGGCCAGGCGCAACGACGAACGGGCGGCGTCGGCGAGGCGGCCGGAGCCTGCGTCGATCAGCCCGGCCCAGGCGGCGAGCCCGCCACCGTGGTGGACCTCGCAGAAGGCGATCTCGGCGGCGAGCCGGTCGGCGAGGTCGGCGTTGCAGCCGTGTCCGCGACTGGCGCGGTGGACCAGGTCGACGACCTCGCGGGGAGCGACGGTGACCGTCACCCGAAGACCTGGCCGAACAGGCGCAGCCAGTTGCCACCGAGCACGGCGTCGCGCTCCTCGGGCAGGAAGCCCGCCTCGTCGAGGCCTTCGGCCAGCGAGGGGAAGTCTTCGGGGCCGCGGAACCAGTCCGGCCACGGTGGGAACGGGGGCACCTCGTCGGGGTTGGCGGGGCGGTCCCAGCGGCCGTTGCGCATCCAGCCGAGGGCGTCGGGCTGCCAGCCGACCACGGCGTCGGTGCCGATGGCCACGTGGTCGACCCCGATCCGCCCAGCGAGGTCGGCCAGCATCTGACAGTAGGCGGAGCGTGGTACGTCGGCCCCGCCCATGAACAACGGATAGAGCGTGCAGCCGATCACGCCGCCCCGGGCGGCCATGGCCTCGATCAGGTCGTCGGGCTTGTTGCGGGCCGACGGGCAGAACGAGGCGGGGTTGCCGTGCGTGACCGCGATCGGGTTTGCCGAGGCGTCGATGGCGTCGCGGCCGGTGACGTTGCCGACGTGCGAGATGTCGATCAGAACCCCGGCGTCGTCGAGGGCTGCGACCATCCGGTGGCCGACCCGGGTGAGGCCGCCGTCGTGGGGTTCCCAGCAGCTCGAGCCGAGGTGGTTGGCGATGTTGTAGGTGAGTTGGATCACCCGCACGCCGACGTCGGCGAAGATGCCGGCCATCTCCGGGTCGTCGCCGAGCATCGAGCTGTTCTGGAAGCCCAGCACGATGCCGAGCACGTCGTCGGCGACCGCCTGCTCCATCCCGGCCACGTCGGTGACGATCCGGACCACGTCGGAGTTCTGCCTGGCGAAGTGCCGCCAGGAGCCGATGCGGGTCATGGTGCCAGCCATGTCCTCCCAGACGCCACAGGTGGCGTGGACCACGTCGATGCCACCGGACCGCACCTGTTCGACGACGGACCGGCTCCAGTCGTTGATCTCGAGTCCGTCGATGATCATGGGGATCCCTCCGTGGGACGCGGTGGCCACACCCAGTCGTCGGTGGTGGCCGGGCCGAGGTCGTCGATGCGGGGCGCCCCCTGGAACAGGGTGACCCGCAGCCAGTCGGTGGACTTGGGCGAGTAGTTGTCCATGCCGTACATCGCCAACTGGAAGCGCTGGAGCTCGAGGGGGAGGTAGCCGGCGGCACAGGCGTTGTCGCGGGGCTCGCCATAGGGATGGTCGCCGCCGAGCAGCCGCTTCACGGCGTTGCCGTGTCCGGGGTGTTCGGCGAGCAGCGTCCCGACGGCGGTGTCGCCGGGAAGGCCTTCGAGGGTCCGGCACAGTGCGTGGAGGCGGCGGGCCATGTCGATGGCGACCTCGTGGTGGTCGACGTCGAGGACGTCGCGCTCGACCCGCCTCGGCTCGTCGGCGTTGTCCGAGACGACCCAGCAGTAGTGGTTGCCAATGGGGGTGTCGAGGTCGTCGAGCCAGTCGTAGCGCTCGTCGAGCAGTTGGCGCAGCACGTCGACGGTGGTCAGCGGGTCGACCACGACCTCTTCGTCCACCCGGAGGAACTGGTCGACCTCGTCGTCGTCCAGGCCCTCGTCGAGTTCGATGAGCAGCGAGACCACCAGCTCGCAGGTCTCGACGTCGTGGGTCTCGGCCCAACGGAACAGTGCGTCGAAAGGCGCCGGTTCGTCGGCGACCTCGTCGAGTCGTGCGCCGATCAGCCGTGCACGTTCGGTGATGGAGGCGGGTCCGAGCCACGGTGGGCGGTCGTCGGCACCGAGGGTCGAGAAGTGGGTGACCGCCCGGTCGATCCAGCGTCGGAGGAGGGCCAGGCGTTCCGGGGTGCCGGGCAGGGCCCGCACGTTGGCAAGCGCCAGCTCGCGTACGCCGGCCCAAGCGTTCAGCACGCGGGGATGCTTGAAGGCGTAGGAGACGAGGCCAAGGCCGGTGGCGTTGCCGAGCCCGAAGTAGCGGCCCCATGCGCCGTCGAAGCGGACCGCCGAGTCGCCGCCACGGGCCCTTGCGCAGTGCTCGACCTGGTCGTAGCCCAACTCGCGGAACATCCAGGCACACAGGAACTGCGCCCGGTAGGGGACCCGGAGGGGATGCCCCTCGGGATAGCCGAGGTACGAGCGCATGCCGAACTTGCCGTTCCCGTAGAAGGCGGTGCTGCGCAGGATGTAACCGGCATCGGCGACCTTGTCGGCCTCGGGTTGGCGGCCGTCGGCGAGTCGCTGGACGAGGTAGTCGTAGAACCGGACGCTGCGGTTGCCGCGGGTCAGCACCAGCACGCGTGGGTCGAGTCGTGCAGCCTCCTGAAGGGGCAGGGCCTCCCGGAGTTCGGCCAGGTGGGCGTCGTCGACCGCACCGTCGACGAGGGCACCGGTCACCTCCCAGGCCGGTGCGATGACGCGGTCGGTGTGGAGGGACTCGTCGAGCGTGGTCGTGAAGGCGACGAAGTCGAACCGGTGGTCATCGATGTCCGTGCGGTAGACGGCGTGCCCGCGCCCCTCGGCGTCCATGTCGAGCTCGACGAGTCGCGACCGCCAACCCTCGCGTGCGGCCCGTCGCAGCAGGGTGCGGCTGAAGCTGTAGCGGGTGAGTCGGGCGGCCCCGAGCTGTTGTGGTGCCATGACGACCCCGGGGGGCCGCAACTCGGAGCGTCGTTCCGCAAGCGCCTCCCCGAGGCTGCGGAGCCGGACCGCCGCCTCGCTCATCGCCGGGTGCCGGGCCGTATGTAGGCGGTGCGCGCGAACACGTCGTTCTCCATGTCGCCGTGTTCGGGGATCGGTGACCCGTTGCGGGTGGTGGCGGCCATCCGGCGAGTGTACGAGAGGGTCGAGACGGGGTCACCCAACGACGGGCGGCAACGGGTCCCCACGGCGGGCAGACGGCGACCCCGGCGGTATTCTGCGAGCCATGAGCGACTACCGGGCACCACTGGCCGACATCCGCCTCGTCCTGCGAGAGATCGCCGACGTGGAAGGAATCTGCGACCTGCCGGGTTTCGAACACGTGGATGCCGACACCATCGACGGCGTGCTCGACGAGTTCGGCCGCTTCGTCGAGGAGGTCATCGCACCGACCCACCGCATCGGCGATGCCGAGGGCTGTTCGGTCGTCGACGGCGTCGTCACGGTCCCGAAGGCCTTCCACGAGGCCTACGACCAGTACCTGGCCGCCGGCTGGGGATCGGTCTCGCACGACCCCGACTACGGCGGTGGCGGCTTCCCGGGGCTGTTCCAGACGGTGATGTCCGAGATGCTCGCCACGGCCGGTCGGGCATGGACCATGGCCCCGCTGTTGACCATCGGAGCCATCGAGGCCATGTACACGTTCGGCGACGAACGGCTCAAGGAGACCTTCCTGGCCCGGATGGTCTCCGGTGAGTGGACCGGCACCATGAACCTCACCGAACCCCAGGCGGGTTCCGACGTGGGTGCGCTCACGACGAGGGCCGAACCCCAGGAAGACGGCACCCACCGGATCTTCGGCACCAAGATCTTCATCACGTTCGGTGAGCACGAGCTGACCGACAACATCATCCACATGGTGCTGGCCCGCACCCCCGGCAGCCCGCCGGGCACCAGGGGGATCTCGTGTTTCATCGTGCCCAAGTACCTCGTCAACGAGGACGGCAGCATCGGCGAGCGCAATGACCTCCTCTGCGTCTCCCTCGAGCACAAGCTCGGACTCCACGCCAGCCCGACCTGTGTGATGTCGTACGGCGATGCCGGTGACGGTGCCGTGGGGTACCTCATCGGCGAGGAGCACCAGGGCATGCGGATCATGTTCAGGATGATGAACAGCGCCCGCCTCGGCGTCGGCGTCGAGGGCCTCGCCGTCTCGGAACGGGCGTTGCAGTTGGCGGCGAACTTCGCCCAGGAGCGCCGGCAGGGTCGCGCCATCGGCGCGCCGAAGGGCGAGTCGTCGCCGATCGTCGAACACCCCGACGTCCGACGCATGCTGCTCACGATGCGGGCGTCGGTCGATGCCATGCGCTGCCTGCTCTACCTCAACGCCGCGATGCTCGACGTGGCTGCCCGCCACCCCGACCCCGACCTGCGCCAGGCGGCCGCCGACCGGGCCGAGCTCTACACCCCGATTTCCAAGGCATGGAGCACCGACCTCGGCGTCGAGATGGCGTCGATGGGCATCCAGGTGCACGGTGGCTACGGCTACATCGAGGAGACCGGGGCGGCCCAGATTCTGCGCGATTCCCGCATCTCGCCGATCTACGAGGGCACCAACGGCATCCAGGCCATGGACCTGGTCGGTCGGAAGCTGCCGATGAACGGGGGGGCGGTCGTGACCGGCCTGCTCGACGAGATCGGCGGCCTCGACGCCGCCCTGGAGGCTGCCGGCGACGACTTCGCCACGATGCGCAGCGGCCTGGCCGACGGCCTCGACGCCCTGCGCGAGGCCACCGGTTGGCTCATGGAGCACGGTCTCGCCGATCCCCGCGATGCGCTGGCCGGGGCGGCGCCCTACCTGCGCATGTTCGGAGACCTCCTGGGCGGCTGGCACCTCGCCCGCCTGGCCCTGGCGGCCAGGGCCAGGACCGATGCCGGCGACGACGATCCCGCACTGGCCGACAAGGTCGTGATCGCCCGCTTCTGGGCCGAGCAGCAGCTGCCGCTCGTCCGGGGCCGGATCGGGGCGGTGACCGCCGGCGCCGACGACCTCATGGCCCTAGGTGCTGACCGCTTCGCTGCTTCCCTGACGTGATCGCAGCGCTTCCGAGCCCCTCGGCGGGCTCCTTCGGCCTCGGGCCGCTCGAGATCCGCGGTTACGGGATCATGATCGCCCTCGGTGTGATCGTGGCCGTCGTCTGGGGCCAGCGCCGATGGGAGGCGAAGGGCGGGTCAGCCGACGACATCGCCAACATCGCCCTCTGGGCGGTGCCAGCCGGACTCATCGGCTCCCGGCTGTACCACGTCGCCACCGACTGGCGACAGTTCCGCGGTCGCTGGCAGGACGTGCCCGCCGTCTGGCAGGGTGGGCTCGGCATCCCCGGTGGCCTGGCGGCCGGCGTCATCGTCGGGGTGCTGGTCGCCCGTCGGCAGGGGATCTCGATGTCGAAGGTGCTCGATGCACTCGTTCCGACACTGCCGGTCGCCCAGGCGATCGGCCGCTGGGGCAACTGGTTCAACCAGGAGCTGTTCGGGCGGCCAACCGACCTGCCGTGGGGCCTGAGCATCGACGCCGACCACCGCCCGGCGGCGCACCTGGCGGTCGAGACCTTCCATCCCACCTTCCTCTACGAGGGGCTGTGGAACCTCAGCCTCGCCGCCGTCCTCGTCCGGGTCGACCGACGTGGCGTGCTGAAGCCGGGGCGCCTCATCGGCCTGTGGGTGTGTGGCTATGGCCTGGGCCGGCTGTGGGTCGAGAGCCTCCGGATCGACCACGCCTCGTTGCTCGCCGGCGTGCGCGTCAACATCTGGGTGAGCCTGGTGGCCATCGTCGTCGGTGGTGCGGTCGCCGTGACCGGCCGGAACTACCGTGATGCCCGATGAACCACGTCTCGAGCGACGACTACCAGCGCGTCGACCGCACGTTCGCGTTCATCGACCTCTCCGGGTTCACGTCGTTCATCGACTCCGAGGGCGACGGTGCGGCGCTCGAGTTGCTGCACGAGTTCAAGTCGGCGGTGCGCCAGATCGCGGCGAGGAAGGGCGTCCGGATCGCCAAGTGGCTCGGCGACGGGGCGATGCTCGTCGGAACAGAACCGGAGCGCACGGTCGAGGTCGTGGTCGAGATCGAGGGAGCGATCGACCTGAGCGGTTCGCCGCTGAAGTTGCGGGCCGGTATCGCCAGGGGACTGGTGCTGCTGGTGGAGGGCGAGGATCACATCGGCGATGCGGTCAACCTGGCGTCTCGCCTCTGCGACATCGCCGAGCCCCACCAGGTGCTGGCGCCGGCGTCGCTGGTGTCGTCGCTCCTCGTCAACTCCGAGGTCGAGCCCGTGGGTGATCTCGTGATCAGCGGGTTCGCCGAACCGGTCCCGGTCGTGCGGCTGCTCCCCGAGGGCGGCCACGTCGACGGTTGACGCACGGACACCCTGGTGACGCCCTTCGAGGTGGCGGTCGGACGGGTGCTCGACGCACTGGGACCGGGCGAGGTCGTCACCTATGGAGAGGTGGCCGTCGAGGCGGGATTCCCGGGGGCGCATCGTGCGGTCGGCCGTTTCCTGCGCATCCACGAGGGCTATCCGTGGTGGCGGGTCGTGACCTCGACCGGTCGGCTGGTCCCGGGGCTCGAACAGGATCAGGCCCGTCGGCTCGCCGGGGAGGGGGTCGTCGTGAGGGACGGACGCGTCAGGGAGGGCTGAGCGCCGCCGACCCGGTAGGGTGATGCCACTGTTCGGGAGATGTCGACCGCTGGTGTGTCGGCCCCGAATGCCCTCGTCACCCGGAGAACGGTGACGTGACCCGCTCTTCGTTGCGGGTGACGAACACGGCGGCTCGGCCGCCGGGAACAGGTACACATGACCACCACCGGGTTTTCCGACCTGGGCGTGGACGCCGATCTGGTGTCCGCCCTCGCCGAACAGGGCATCGAGTCCCCGTTCCCCATCCAGTCCCTCACGATCGCCGACAGCCTTGCCGGCCGCGACGTCTGTGGAAAGGCCAAGACCGGTTCGGGCAAGACGCTGGCCTTCGGCCTGCCGCTCGTGCAGATGTTGTCCAAGGCCCAACCGGGTAGTCCGACGGGCCTGGTGCTCGTCCCGACCCGTGAGCTGGCCGTCCAGGTCTGCCGCGAGCTCGAGCCGTTGGCAGCGTGCCGTGGCATCCGCATCCACGCCATCTACGGCGGTGCCCCCATCGAGAAGCAGATCAGCGCCCTGCAGCGCGGCGTCGAGTTCGTCGTGGCGACGCCGGGTCGCATGATCGACCTCATCGACCGCAAGGAGCTCTCGGTGGCGAACATCGAGCGGATCGTCATCGACGAGGCGGACCGCATGGCCGACATGGGATTCATGCCCCAGGTCGAGTGGATCCTCCGAGGCATCAAGGGCAAGCACCAGACGCTGCTGTTCTCGGCGACCCTCGACGGGATGACCGCCGGCCTCATCAGCCGCTACCAGACCGATCCGGCGATGTACGCCATCGACGGGGATGAACCGACGGTCGCAGAGATGGAGCACCGGTTCCTCGCCGTCCACGAGATGGACCGGGTCCGGGTGGCTGCCGCCATCATCGGGTCGTCCCACCGCACCATCATCTTCACCCGCACTCGTTGGGGTGCCGACAAGCTGGCACGGGCGCTCGAGGACGAGGGTGTCGATGCCGCACCCATCCACGGCGACCTGCGCCAGGAGAAGCGCGAGAAGTCGTTGCGCGACTTCTCCACCGGCAAGATCAAGGCCCTCGTGGCGACCGACGTCGCCGCCAGGGGCATCCACGTCGATGACGTCGACGTGGTCATCCACCACGATCCTCCTTCCGACGCCAAGACCTATGTCCACCGTTCCGGTCGCACTGCACGTGCAGGCGAGTCCGGCCTCGTGGTGAGCCTGGTGCTGTGGAACGAAGAGCTCGAGGTGCGCAAGCTGATGCGGCGCCTCGGGATGAAGTATCCGATCGTCGAGGTCTTCTCGAACGATCCCCGGCTGACGGACCTGAACGCCTGGGATCCGGCGGCCGACGCCGCCTGATCGACCTCCTGCTGCGGTGACCCGGCCGGGGAGCTCCTCGGGGCCCGGACCCGCACACCTGCTCGATGCCGCACGGGCGGCAGGGGCAGCCGCTGATACCCATCGGCTCGCCGATGTCGGTCGTCTCCACGAGGAGGCGATGCAGGACGGTGAGCGCCAGGGCCGTGGTGCCTTCTACACGCCTGCCGAGGTTGCCGGTTCGCTGGTGGCCGTAACCGTCGAGCGGGGCCCGGTCGTCGATCCGGCCTGTGGGGCAGGGGTGTTCCTGCTGGCTGCCGGCATCAGGTTGGCGGCACAGGGTGCCGACCCACGCCTGGTGGCCACCACGCAGCTCTTCGGCGCCGACATCGACCCGGTCGCGGTCGATCTGACGAGGTGTGCCCTGGCCGGTTGGGCGGGGATCGACCCGGGCGAGGTCGTCGGAGTCGTCGAGGCGGATTCGCTGCTCACCGGCCGTTCGACATGGCCGACGGCGCCCGGCGACGGCTTCGGTGCGGTCGTCGGCAATCCTCCGTTCCTCGGCCAGCTGCGGTCGGGCACGGCGTTCGACGCCGACCGCCGACAGGCGCTGCGGGACCGGTTTCCCGGCATGGTCGGTGCGTACACGGACGCCGCCTGGTTGTTCCTCGCCCTGGGGATGGACCTGCTGGCACCGGGGGGCCGGATGTCGCTGATCCAGCCGCAATCGCTGCTCACCGCGCGTGACGCAGCGGCCATCCGTGGGCGACTGCTCGAACGCGGGAGGCTCGACGCCTTCTGGTTCGACCGTTCAGGTGTGTTCGCAGGTCGCACGGGCGTGTGTGCGCCGGTGGTCGAACGAGTGCCGCCCGACGGTTCGGAGGTGGGGTTGCTGGTCGACCGCACCCTCGAGCCGGCAGGCTCAGCGGCGGCGCCGACCGGGACGGACGGCTGGGGCGGCCTGGTGGCGGCACTGCTCGGCATTCCGGTGGTGTCGCCGCGCACCGAGGGCCGTGTGGGCGACCTAGCACGGGTGACCGCCGGCTTTCGCCAGCACTACTACGGGCTCGTCGACGCCGTCGGAGAGGAGGCGGACGTCGCCGGGGGCCGTCCGCTGGTCACGACCGGCCTCGTCGATCCGCTGCACTGCCGCTGGGGGACTTCGTCTGCGAGGTTCGCCGGCCGCCGCTGGTCGGCACCCGTGGTCGATCCCGCCGCAGTCGCCGACGAGGTCGCCGACTGGATCGCCGCACGGAACCGCCCGAAGCTGCTCGTCGCCACTCAGACACGCGTCGTCGAGGCGATGGTCGATCCAGAGGGGAGTGCGGTGCCGCTCACGCCACTCATCACCGTCGAGCCCGACCCGTCCGACCTCTGGCACCTCGCAGCGGTGCTGGCATCGCCTCCGATTTCGGCCATCGCTGCGGTATCGGCGGCCGGCGCCGGGCGATCGCTCGGCCGGATTCGCCTGACTGCCCGCCAGGTCGCTGCCCTGCCGCTGCCCGGCGACCGCAGCAGGTGGGACGAGGGTGCCGAGGCGGCGAGGGTGATCCACGAGGCCGACGGGGCCGTCCCGGCAGGCCGGTGGCTGGCGTTCGGAGAGGCCATGTGCGGGGCCTACGGGGTGTCGACGACGCCCCTTCTCGACTGGTGGTGGGCCGCCCATCCGGCGTCCCGGTCGGTAATCACCTGACCGGCGGATGCCGCCGCCCCCTACACTGTTCTGAAACATCACGAGCGGCCCGGTCCAGCACCGGGTCCGGCAACCTGGGACGGACACCCAAGGTGCCCGCTCACCCCGGCAACGGGGTGGGGATGTGGTCACGGTCGGACGAACCGGCCGGGGCAACGAAGTGTCCGGTGGAGGCGCCTGCGCCCACCCACCGGCGACGGGCCGGAGGTGTCCCCCCGAAGGGGAATAGACGAGCGATGAGCGGTGACGAGGTGACAACAGGTGCGGGGCAAGACCTCGACCTGTCCCTCGACGCCCTCCAACATCCCCGCGGCTACACCCCGAACCTGCCCGTCACCGGTGCATGGCAGCCCGGAGACCCGGTCGGCAACCGGCATTTCCACTCGGTCGGTCACGGTCGGCCGTTCGCCCTCGAGGGCGGCGGGATCCTCCCAGAGATCACGATGGCCTACGAGACTTGGGGCGAACTCTCACCAGCGGCCGACAACGCCGTCCTCGTCTGCCACGCCCTGACCGGCGACTCCCATGCCCACGGCGGCCTGGGGGAGGGGCACCGGACCCCTGGCTGGTGGACCGGCGTCATCGGACCCGGGTGTGCGCTCGACACGAACCGCCACTTCGTGGTGTGCGTCAACGTCCTGGGCGGCTGTCAGGGTTCGACGGGTCCCGCATCGACCGATCCCGGGACCGGTCGGCCCTACGCCTCGGCATTTCCGGTCGTCACGATGCGCGACATGGTGCGCTGCCAGGTCTCGGTCGCCGACCATCTGGGCATCGGCCGCTGGCTCAGCGTCGTGGGTGGGTCGATGGGTGGCATGCAGGCGCTGGAATGGGCCGTGATGTACCCCGAGCGGGTGCGGTCGGTGGCGCCGATCGCCACCGCCCTCGCCGCCAGTGCCTGGCAGATCGCCTGGAGTGCCGCCGGCCGGACGGCCCTGGCGATCGATCCGAGGTTCCGCGACGGCGAGTACTACGACGCAGAACCAGGCGACGGCCCCCATGCCGGCCTCGCCGTGGCACGCTCGATCGCCCAGATCCACTACCGGAGCGATCCGGTGTTCGGCAATCGTTTCGGCCGCGAACTGGTCGATCGACGTCGGGTGTTCGGCCGCTGGGACCGGTTCCAGGTCGAGTCCTATCTCGACTATCAGGGCGAGAAGCTGGTGCGCCGCTTCGACGCCAACAGCTACCTGCTGCTGAACCGTGCGATGGACCTCCACGACGTGCAACGCGGCCGCGGTTCGCCGTCCGAGGCGCTGGCACGCCTTGCGCCGGTGCCTTTCCTAACCCTGAGCGTCGCCTCCGACATCTTGTATCCCGAGGCCCAACAGGCGGCCCTGCGGGATGCGGTCCGTGCAGCGGGCGGCCGTTGCGACCATCATGTGATCCAGAGCCCGGACGGCCACGACGGCTTCCTGCTGGCGACCGACGAGGTCGGCCGATACCTGGGCTCGTTCCTCGAGGAGATCGAATCGAATGGCTGACGACAAGACCACCGAGCACGAGCCGGAGACCACGGCGGTCACGTCGGGTCGCCGCAAGGGCGAGACGTCGCTGGCGCCCGTGCTGTTTCCCACGTCGGCGTTCGAGTTCGCGACCATCGACGAGGGCCGCGAGATGGCGACGGCCGTCGGCGCCGAGCGCTTCTACAGTCGCTACGGGAACCCGACCATCAACGCATTCGAGTCGGCCATCGCCGAGCTCGAGGGGGCCGAGGCCGCCCGTGCCTTCGCCTCCGGCATGGGAGCCGTCAGCGCCGTGATCCTGGGCCTGTGCTCGTCGGGGGACCACATCGTGGCTCAGCGCCAGATCTACGCCGGCACACAGCTGTTCCTGCAGTCGGCCTGTCCCCGCTTCGGCATCGACGTGACCTTCGTCGACGGCACCGAGCCGGGGGCGTTCGAGGCGGCGATCCGGCCCGGGCAGACGATGCTCATCTGTGCCGAGACTCCCGCCAACCCGAAGCTCGACCTGGTCGACCTCGACGAACTCGGGGCGATCAGCCGGGCCACCACGCTCGTCGACTCCACCTTCGCCACGCCGTTGGGCCAGAACCCGCTCGCCCATGGCGTGGACCTCGTGGTCCATTCGGCGACCAAGGGCATCGCCGGCCACAACGACGCGACCATCGGCGTCGTGGCGGGCTCGCAGGACCTGATGTCGTGGCTGTGGGGCTTCGCCGTGCTCCACGGCGCCAACGCCTCGCCGTACGACGCCTTCAACGCCCACCGGGGCCTCCGGACCCTCGGGGTGAGGCTCGCCCACCAGTCGGTCACCGCACAGCGGCTCGCCGAGTACCTCGAGGCGCACGACGGCGTCGAGCTGGTGCGCTATCCGGGCCTCGACTCTCATCCGCAGCGGGACCTGGCAGTTCGCCAGATGCGCAGCTTCGGCGGCCTGCTGACGTTCGACCTGCGCGGCGACATCGACGCCGGCCGCCGCTTCACCGAGGCCGTCCGGCTGGCCCGGCAGGCTCCTTCCCTCGGTGGCCCCGAGACGCTGATCACCCATCCGGCCAGCACCACGCACGTGGGCCTGACCCCCGAGGAGATGGCGTCCACCGGAATCGGCCCGGGCACGATGCGCGTGTCGTGCGGCCTCGAGCACCCGGACGACGTGATCGCCGATGTCGAGCAGGCACTCGCAGCAGCCTCCGCCTGATCTTTTTGGAACAGGCTCGCCCTGATTGACTAGCATCGGCGGCTAGCAGGGAAACGAGGACGGGCATGCGGAGGGCGAGGAGTGTGGCTGCGGCATTTGCCATCGCGCCATCCCTGCTGCTGGGCGCACTGATCTGGACGGCGCCCGCCGGCGCCCAGGTGACCACCATCGAGACCATCCCCCCCGAGGTCGACGAGAACGGCCGCACCGCCGGAGACCGTGTCGACCAGATCGTCGTGACGCTCCGGGCCGTCGCCGGGTTGATGCTGATCGCCTCCGGCGTCTACTGGTGGCAGACCCGCCCGGACCGTGTGGTTCGTGCGGCCGTCGCCCGTGGCGAGCTCGAACGGGCGACCGTCCG